>WBZY01000169.1_pt1 | contig 60311 bp, 56 predicted proteins | sample 5204191 | NCBI WGS metagenome assembly WBZY01 (sample SAMN12344363, study PRJNA552823) | activated sludge metagenome | biome: Activated sludge suspended growth; feature: Anammox Sidestream; material: Wastewater; isolation source: activated sludge from anammox sidestream of wastewater treatment...
TCGTGGAGTTTTAGTGATTTGCCTTATTTCGGGCTTGCATTTGCAATTGATTTTCGAACTTATAATGAAGGATGGTCAGCTTCCGGTTATAAATTTTTGCTCACAACTGACCATGGAAATTCATGGAATGAGTTTGAAACTCCGGACAGCTCTACGGTCTATGATCTGCAGTTTATTGATGCGAGAACCGGTTTCGCTGTGGGTGAGAATGGAACGGTGTTAAAATATATTTCGCAACAGGATTCAAGCATTAATGTACCGGATCAATTTTTTTTATACCAGAATTATCCCAATCCGTTTATTTCTTCAACTACAATAAAATTTACAATCCCATTAGTAGAGACACAGCGCGCTGTGTCCGTACAGTTAAAAGTTTATGATGTACTTGGAAATGAAATTGCAATTCTTGTAAATGAAGAAAAATCTGCCGGTGAATATGAAGTTGAATTCAACGCATTAACAGGAATACGACCGCTGGTATCCGGGATCTATTTCTACCAGCTTAAGACTGCTGAGTTCGTAGAAATAAAAAAGATGATTTATTTAAAATAAAAACCCCGCATCCAATATGCAGAACACGGGGATCAAACCTTCTAATAAATTTTTACTTCAGCAAAACTAGTTTTCTGGTTTGCACAAATTCTTTTGCTGTTAATTTATAGTAATAAATTCCGCTCGATAGATTTTCTGCATTCCATTCATACTTATAATTCCCGATATTTAATTCTTCTGAGACAAGTGTCAAAACTTTTTCTCCAAGTGTATTGAACACTTCAAGCTTTACAAATGATTTTTCAGGAATTGAGAATTGAATTGTTGTAGTCGGATTGAATGGGTTGGGAAAGTTCTGTTCAAGCTTATAATCCACAGGGATTTCCGAATCAAGTTCCTCAACGCTGACAACAAAAGTGCGTTTATAAATTTTTGCTCCGGTGCTGCTGTTTTCATATAGACCCGTATACATTTCAACTTCCTCGCCACTCCGGGTTTGAACTACTCTTCCCGAAAGTGCTGAAACTTTTGGGTTTGATGGAAGACCTTCATTCTCTTTTACAAATCCAGATCTTGTATCATTTGTAACGTAAACACCGCCTACGTCTCCTCCTGTTGGATAGACTGCTACGGCATTAATCTTCTTGCTCTCTATCAAAAGATAAGTACCAAAGAATGAAGCAACCTCTCCATCACCAAATACCGTTAAAATAACCGCCGATAAGTATCTGCTCTCAAAAAATGACTGATAAATATATCCGTTCTGGCTTCCTGTATAAAGCCGTGAGTCGTTGCCATCCTGATTTGACAGAGGATAATCAAATAATAGTGTGACTGTTGTATCGGAAGCTGGAATTCCAGTCGCTTGTTCCCATAAATCTCCATTATTTGTAGAAGTAAATAATCCGTTTGTTGTTGCTGCTGCTATTATTCCGGATGAATCAATTTCAAGATCTCTAACCCACGAATTGTTGGGCATCCCATTGCTTGCATTTTGAAATGATGCCCCAGAATCCGTTGAACGCATAACTCCATTTCTTGTTCCTGCAAAGATTGTATAGTTCGGACTTTCTTCCATTACTGAAATTGAAAAGATATTGTTGTTTGATCCCGCCGAGTAAATTGGTCCATTCCATGTATCTCCTCCATCTGTTGAACGATATAGTCCTTCGTTCTGCGGATAGAACCAGATACTTGCGTACAGATTTCCATCAAATGCTTCTTCTATCGTTCTCCCATTGTATGCGCTTGCTACGTTTTGCCATGTCTGTCCATCATCTGTAGATTTTCTTACTCCTCCCGCTACACTTGGCCAGCTAAATGATCCTACGGTTGTTAGAATATCTCCATTCTCTCTCACCAATAAATCGGTTACTCCTCCGCCTACTGGCGTTGACGATGTTTGTACCCAACCCTGTGGTAAAGATAGCGTGCTGTATAGTCCAATCACGAAAAAGAAAATATATTTAAACACAATACCTCCATTATTTTAAAAATATCATTTTTTTGCTCGTTGAGAAATTAGTTGTCTGCATTTTGTATAAGTAAACACCACTTGTCAGATTAGTTGCGTCCCATTCATATCTATAATTACCGGCAAATAATTCTTCAGAAACAAGTGTTGTTACTTTTTCTCCAAGTGTGTTGAATACTTCTAGCTTTACAAATGATAGTTCAGGAATTGAGAATTGAATTGTTGTAGTCGGATTGAATGGGTTGGGATAATTTTGATAAACAAAAAACTCATCGGGAATTTCTGAAGAAAATTCTGAAACACCCGATGTTGAGTTTCCACCCGTCGTGGTTTTATAAATTATCCCCTGGTTATTTTTATTTCCAACTGCATAACCCGTATCATTGTCAACAAAAAAGATCTCCATAATCTCTTCTGAAAAATCCAGCTGCTGGCTTAACCAGCTTGTCCCTGAATTTGTTGTTTTCCAGATTCTGCCATCCCTTCCGCCGGCAAATCCTGTTGAGCTGTTTAGAAAAGTTACTGTTTGCAAATACCCGCCGGTAAAGTTAAGATTCCAAGATTGACCAGCATTGGTTGAAAGGTAAATACCATTTGTTGAAACTGCAAAGACATCTGATGATGAAACGGCAGATACATCAAAAAAAAGTGCCGGTGGATCATTTGGAAGAGCGGACCAGGTTTGTCCGGAGTTTATTGTTTTTACTCTTAGGTTATTATCGCCCACTGCAAATCCATCGAAGTAGTTGTGGAAACTAACTGCAAATAATTGATTTGGAAATGGAGTATCAAGAATCGGCCATGTATTACCGCCATCCGTAGTTCTCATAATCAAAGCGCTATCTAATGCTACACCTCTTCTCCCGACAATCAATCCATAGTTATTATCCAGAAAAAATATATCATGAAGAGATAATATCCCGTTAACCGGTAAAATCGGAGTCCATGTCATTCCGGTATCTTCTGTTTTATATGCCACTCCAAAACTTCCAATAACAAAACCGGTGTTAGCATCTTTAAATCCTATCTTGTAAAAAAGTATATCTGGATTTAGTTGAATTATATCCCAGCTATCACCGCCGTTGGATGTTCGCAGGAGAACACCATTGGCTCCACATACAAAACCTATACTGGAAGAAAGAAAGTAAACTCCGAAATACGGTTGGTCAGTTGGATTTGTTAACTCGGTCCATCCACTCTGTGAGAATAAATTACTAGTTGGTCCAAGAAAAAGAAGACTGAAGAATAATAATTTTTTCATTTTACTAATAACATTTGTTTTGTTTCTGAAAATATTTCCATTGATAGCCGTTAAAGGTAAACTCCACTCGACAGACATTGCCCGTTAGCAGACATGTTTTTCATATTCCTTTCATACTTGTAATTTCCTGCATTCAATTCTTTTGAGATTCAGGTTTATACTTTTTCACCGACTAATAAAATATTTCAATTCATGGATTGGTCGAAATTATAAACCATTTATAAGCGAAAAATTCGCCGGAGAGCTAATCCGGTTGAGAATTTATCAGATGATGGGAACGGATTGCTTTGGCAGCATCTGATAATTTTTTCATTACCAACTAAATCATTAGGCAAGTGTGCTGTTGAAGAGTATTTTAGTTGGTCTCTTTATAAATTAGCAAGAAAATATTTAATTCAAAATAATCCGTTTCTTTAAAACCTTTTTCTTTTCAATTTTTTATCAGATTCTTTAATAATTTTAGCTGTGTCTTCTTAAATTTAACATTCATTTTTATTTTTTCGTGGAACTCACAAGGAGCTATAATGAAACCTGGATTAAAAGATTTTCCTAAAAAAACCACTGCTTTTCTGAACAAACTTTCTAAGAATAATAACCGTGAATGGTTCGAAGCAAATCGGGATTTATATAATTCTGATTTTCTTGAACCATGTTTTCAGTTTGTTGTTGATATGGGTGATAAGCTTCAGGATATTGATCCCGATATTGTAGCAATCCCGAAAGTCGATAAATCTATTTTTCGTTTGCACAGAGACGTACGTTTCAGTAAGGATAAAACTCCCTATAAAACAAATGCGGGCCTGTATTTCTGGAATGGCAAAATGAAGAAGATGGATGCAAGCGGTTTTTACTTTCATCTTGAGCCGAGACAATTCGGAGTTGGGCTTGGTATTTATATGTTCTCTCCACAGTTATTAAAAAAATATCGTGATGTGGTCTCTAACTCTGTTTCAGTAAAAGAGCTTCACCAAATAGTGCGGGTTCTCGAAAAGAAAGGTTACACAATCGGCGGGAAAAAATTTAAGAAGACTCCGAAGGGATATGGTGCAAACACACTTTATCCCGGCTATTTATTGTATGAAGGAATTTATGCCTGGTTCGAAAGTTCTAACTTGAAAATTATCAGCGGCGGAAAAGCAGTGGATATTATTTATAAAATATTTAAAGATATGCTGCCGCTTCATAAGTGGCTTGTGAAGAATTTGTTTTAAAATCCATATCAACGAGGTAAATTCTATTAATTATTCTTGGGATAGTTGTTCGTTTCGAAAACAACTTGTTACGTGGTCATTCACCATTCCTGTTGCTTGCATATGCGCGTAAACTATTGTTGAGCCGACAAACTTAAATCCTCTTTTTTTCAGGTCGTCACTGATAAGGTCTGAAAGTTTTGTTTTGACAGGAATCTCTCTCGATGATTTAAATATATTTTGAATTGGTTTCCCGTTGACAAAACCCCAGATGTATTTATTAAATGTTCCGAACTCTTTTCGTACTTGTATGAATGCTTTTGCATTTGCAATCGCACCTTTAATTTTCAATTTGTTTCTGATAATTCCGGCGTCTTTCAAAAGAGAATTGATTTTTCTTTTATCATACTTTGCAATTTTATTATAATCAAAGCTGTCAAATGCTTTTCTGAAGTTTTCTCTTTTATAAAGAATTGTCTTCCAGCTTAATCCTGCCTGGAATCCTTCTAGTATTAAAAATTCAAAAAGTTTTCTGTCGTTGTGAAGAGGAACTCCCCATTCTTTATCGTGATATTTAATCATTAATTTGTCATCTGATGTCCAGGGGCAGCGTTTAATAATTTTCATTTTTCTACCATTGTATATTTAATCTATGTTGTTTTTCTGTTATAAAAGCCCAAGATGATTCCTAAAGCCAAAGACCAAAGCGCAGCTAATCCAATCTGAAATTCTTTCGGAAGTATAAAAGTAATTGTGTGTGCTGGTATCCAGAACCACAGTAAGGAATAAAATCCCTTATCAATGTTTTTCCAGTTTGAATTGCCAGCAATAGTGTTATCCAGCAGTCTGTGCATTATTACCAGGAACAGACCAAATTGTAAATTCATCAAGGTTGAAACGGCAAATGATCTGCTAAAACCGCTGAGATGCGGAAGATAGTTCTGATTAATCAGTTCATCAACAAATCCTTGAAAGCCCACGAATGCATATTTTATCAGTACCGCCAAAATGCACCACTCGATAACTTTGAGCGTTAGGGTTTTAAAATTATACGGGGAAATTATTTTCCGTTTGACTACCCAATGCGAAATAATGTCGCCAAATGTCCCGAGAACGGCAAATTGAGCCATTGCTGTAATAATTGGATGAGTCGTTACTAATTCTATGTACCAGTTCATTCGATTGACAAATTTTTATTTAATAAATTTAAGTAAATAATTTTTATCTATTATTCTTTCAATCAATGAATACAAAAGAAAAATTTATCGAAGAAATAAAAACCGCATATTCTTTTAAAGAAGATTATTTCACTCTTGGCGGGACAATCTTCGAAGGCGAATGTATAATCAACTCATTTATAAACATTCCACTTAAAACTTTGAATCGGCACGGTTTGATCGCCGGAGCTACAGGAACCGGGAAAACAAAAACTCTGCAGGTAATTACCGAGCAGCTTTCTTCTAAAAGTATTCCGGTTCTCGTAATGGATGTAAAAGGAGACTTCAGCGGAATTGCAAAACCAGGGTCCATCAATCCAAAAATTGAAGAGCGACATAACAAAATTGGTTTATCTTATAATCCGGTTGGTTTTCCTGTTGAACTACTTTCTCTTTCCGATGAAAAAGGTGTTCGTCTGCGTGCAACTGTCTCGGAGTTTGGACCGGTGCTTTTATCCAAAATTCTTGAGCTAAATGATACGCAGTCAAGTTTTGTGTCTTTGATTTTTAAATTCTGTGATGATACCAAGCTTCCCCTGCTTGATCTAATGGATTTTAAACGGGTACTACAGTTTATTTCTAACGAAGGAAAACAGGAAGTTGAAAAACATTATGGAAGCATTTCAACTACTTCTGTGGGAACAATACTTCGCAAAGTTATCGAACTTGAGCAGCAGGGCGCAGATAAATTCTTTGGAGAAAAATCTTTTGAGGTTGATGATCTTGTCAGAACTGATGAACAAGGCAGAGGGGTTGTTTCGATAATTCGTCTGGTTGACTTACAGGACAAACCAAAATTGTTTTCAACTTTTATGCTTTCTCTACTTGCGGAAATCTATTCCTCTTTTCCAGAAGAAGGGGATTTGCCGCAGCCAAAACTTGTCATTTTTATTGATGAAGCTCATTTAATTTTCAAGGAGGCTTCAAAAGCTCTGCTCGAGCAAATAGAAACGATTATAAAATTAATTCGTTCAAAGGGTGTGGGAATTTTCTTTTGCACACAAAATCCAACTGATGTTCCGGCAAGCGTCCTATCGCAGCTTGGATTAAAAGTTCAGCACGCTCTCAGAGCATTCACTGCAAAAGACAGACAAATGATAAAACTTACCGCTGAAAATTATCCGCTTTCTGAATATTATAAAACGGACGAGTTGTTGACATCTCTCGGAATCGGTGAAGCAGCAATATCTGTTTTAAACGAAAAAGGAATTCCAACTCCACTTGCTGCAACTCTTCTTCGGGCTCCTCAATCACGAATGGATGTTCTTACTAATGATGAAATCGATGGATTAGTCAAAAATTCAGGACTCATTTCAAAATACGGCGAATTGATTAATAGAGAAAGCGCTTATGAGATGTTGAATCAAAAACTTGAAGCATCTGCAAAGGACACAGATTTCACATTGCCCAAGTACGAAACTCCCAAACAACCACACGGAAGATCGAAGGAAGAAAAAAGCACGTTCGAGAAAGTATTAACAAGCACAACAACAAGACAAATCGGTAATACTGTTATAAAAGAATTAGCAAGAGGAATTTTTGGTGTGCTTGGATTGGGCGGTTCAACCAGAAGAAGAAAATAAGTTCAATTTTCGCCAGGTTCGTTTTGTGGAGGATTGGTTAGTCCACCTTCGTTTGAGTTTTTCAGTCTGTTTGAATTTTTTAGTGCCTGCGTTAGTAGATATTCAATCTGCGCATTGATACTTCGTAAATCGTCTGCCGCCCATTTCTCAAGTGCAGCATGAATATTTTCATCAATCCTTAACAGAAATTTTTTCTTTTCAGCCATCACATTCCTTCTTTCTGATCACTAACTCCCAACCGCTGAATTCCTTTTCATTATCTGTGCAAGATAAAAGCCAAGCATAATTATCCAGGGATATTCATCTATTATTTCTGCTCGTTTTTCTATGATTACTTTGCTTCTTTCTTTTATTGACATGCTGCCGTGAATGGTAACAAGTAAATTGCTTTCGCCAAGATATATCTCGATTTGCTTTCTGAAAAAACCAAACTTAATTGTTAGTCTGATTCCACGGGGCAGTACTAACACACCTTTTCTTCCCCAAAAATTATTTTTAAAGTTTGCAATTGGATTTTGATATCCTTTTACTCTTATGTCAACATCACGTTTAAAAAATTTAGGTCTGTAAAACTCATATTCTTCGTTGCCAATTTTTAATTCCGCCAGATCACTAAAAAATTTTGGATAAAATAATCTTGCAATTAATTCTTCGCCGGATCGAAGCTCAAAATCTCTTTTCCAGATACTTTTTTGAAAAATCTTTAGATCTTCGCCCAGGTATTCAGAAAACTTTTTCATGTCAAATTTATTATTGATACAGCGTGCCCGTATTAATTACTGGCTGAGCTTCGGTTTCTGAAACAAGTGCAACCATCAGATTATTAACCATTGTTGCCTTTTTATCTTCATCGAGTGTAACAATTTTCTGTTCACTTAATGCGTTCAACGCCATTTGAACCATACCTACTGCGCCCTCAACTATTTTTGTCCTTGCTGCAATGATAGCTTGCGCTTGTTGTCTGCGTAGCATGGCCTGCGCAATTTCTTGTGCATAAGCAAGATATGAAATACGTGCTTCGATAATGTCAACACCCGCAACATCAAGACGAGTTTGAACAGTTTTCTGAAGACTTTCTGCAATCTCCTGCGGACTTCCGCGAAGTGAAGACTTTTCTTCTTCTTCAACATCGTACGGATATTCTGATGCAAGCTGTCGAATTGCAGTTTCACTTTGTATGTCAACAAACTGCTCATAATTCTCAACATCAAATACTGCTTTTGCTGAGTCAATAACTTTCCATACAATTACTGCCCCGATTTCAATCGGATTTCCATGAAGATCATTCACTTTTATTTTCTGGCTATTGAAGTTTCTAATTCTCAATGAAACTTTTTTCCGAACTGTAAAGGGATTGACCCAGAAAAATCCTGATTGTCTGACTGTGCCAGTATATTTTCCAAATAATATCAGAACGCGCGAATCATTTGGCTGAATAACCATAAACCCGGATGTTAATAAGAAAAATATGATTAGCAGCGGAATGAATATCCACAGCACCTCGGGATTTTCATTTTGAATTCCGCTAATTAATAAATACACTGCAAGTGCCAGCAATGCGATGGAAATGAATAACATCAAAAATCCATTTAGTTTGTTTGCTGACTTTTCTACGATTTTTTCCATTGTTTTACTCCTTTTTGAAAATGCTATTGTAATGATATCATAATAATAGCATATTGTCAAGTAACTAATTCATTTTGCTTGATTTTCATTCGTTTTCGCAGAAATTTTATTTGAGTTGGAAATAGAATTGAAGAATAGATTGGTCGTCCAGAGAAAAAATGCTTCGTAACTCAAGATAGAATTCTTTGAGCATTTGATGCTTTTTTGTGCTTCTTTAAGAAAAAATTTTTTTTCTTATCAATGACCGATTAAGGATAGTTTGTCTCCACGCAGTTGAATCAACTCTGATCAATTATTTTATTAAATGTTTCGCTAGGACGCATTACTGCAGAAGCTTTTTTTCCATCCGGCAAATAGTAGCCGCCGATATCAACAGGTTTTCCCTGAACAGAGATCAAATCACTTACAATCTTTTGCTCATTGTTTGAAAGTTCATTGTAAATTTTTTTGAAGCGTGATTTAAATTCTGCATCTTGCAATTGATTTGATAACTCTTCTGCCCAATACATTGCGAGATAGAACGAACTTCCTCTGTTATCAATCTCGCCAGCTTTACGCGAAGGCATTCTTCCATTCTCAAGATACTTACCAATCGCTTTGTCGAGTGTTTTTGCTAAAATGTTTGCTTTTTCATTTTTAGTTTTATCATAAACCATTTCTAAAGAAGGAACAAGCGCACAATATTCGCCGAGAGAATCCCATCTCAAATGATTTTCTTTCAGAAGCTGTTCAACATGTTTTGGTGCAGAACCTCCGGCACCGGTTTCAAACAAACCACCACCTTTTAATAATGGAACTATTGAGAGCATTCTCGCGCTCGTGCCAAGCTCAAGTATTGGGAAGAGATCCGTCAAATAATCGCGAAGTACATTTCCCGTAACTGATATTGTGTCTAATCCTTTTCTCGTTCTCTCAAGAGTATAATTCATTGCATCAACCGGTTTGAGAATTTTGATTTCAAGGTTTGTTGTGTTGTGTTCTGATAAATACCTTTTAACTTTTCGGATAATTTCTCTGTCGTGTGCTCTGTTTTCATCAAGCCAGAAAATTGCCGGTGTGTTTGAAACTTTTGCTCTATTTACTGCCAGATTAACCCAGTCTTTTACCGCTTCATCTTTTGTCTGACACATTCTATAAATATCTCCGGCTTCAACCTGTTGTTCAAGCAAAATTTTTCCTTCTGCATTTATGACGCGCACTACTCCTTTTGCTTTTATCTCAAATGTTTTATCATGCGATCCATACTCTTCGGCTTTCTTCGCCATCAATCCTACATTTGAAACTGCGCCCATAATTGCCGGATCAAACTGTCCATTTTTTTTCGCATCTTCAATAATTGCCTGATAAATTGTTGAATAACAGCGATCCGGAATCATTGCGATACAATCCTGGAGCTCATCTTTTCTGTTCCACATTTTTCCGCCATCTCGCACAACGTTTGGCATTGATGCATCAACAATTACATCGTTTGGAACATGAAGATTTGTTTTTCCAATTCTTGAATCAATCATTGCAAGTTCTGGCTGGTAATCATATACTTTGTTGACGTCGTCTTCAATTTGTTTTCTTTTCTCTTCGTGAAGTTTTTTCAATTTTTCAAGAATATCCATCAACCCGTTATTAACATTTGCTCCGATTTCTTTAAGAGTTTGAGCATGTTTTTCGAGTGGTTCTTTATAATAAACAGAAACTGCGTGACCAAACATTATGGGATCGGATATTTTCATCATTGTTGCTTTAAGATGAAGTGAAAGCAGAACGCCGTCTTTCTTTGCTTCTTCAATTTGCTGTGAATAAAATTTTCTCAGTTCTTTAACGTTCATTACTGCAGAATCAATCACTTCCCCTTTCAGAAGTTTAAGATTTTCTTTCAAAAGGGATACGTTTCCATTTGCATCAACAAACTCAATTTTCACAATATCATCTTTATCAATAGTCATAGATTTTTCTGAGCCGTAAAAATCTTTTTGATTCATACTTACTACGCGGCATTTTGAACCGGATGCTGGCCAGGGTTTCATCATCTTGTGCGGGTGCATTTGTGCAAACTTTTTAACAGATGTGGATGCCCGTCTGTCTGAGTTTCCTTCTCTTATCACAGGATTGACAGCAGAGCCCAACACTTTAGCAAATCTCTCTTTTAATTTTTTATCCTCTTCTGATTTTGGTTCTTCCGGATAATCAGGAATTTTATATCCTTTATCATGTAATTCTTTTATCGCTGCTTTTAACTGTGGGATTGAAGCGCTGATATTGGGAAGCTTGATAATGTTTGCGCTTGAGTCCTGTGTTAACTCTCCAAGTTCTGCCAGGTTATCCGGAATTTTTTGTTCTTTAGTTAGATTATCGGGAAAGTTTGCAATTATTCTTCCGGCAAGCGAAATGTCTTTTTCAACAAACTCAATCCCCGTTCCTTTGGTGAAGGATTTAAGTATTGGCAGTAAACTATAACTTGCGAGCTGTGGGGCTTCGTCAATTTTGGTCCAGTTTATTTTAATGCTCATTTAAATTTATAATTAAGTTGCGAAAATATTTGAAATCAATAATTAAAAATACTCAATGGCTTGTAATAATCGAAGAATTTTAACCAGGTATTGATTCCAGTGAATTTTTTCTGATTTGCTGTTGACAATAAAGCAAATATTTTATCTCAAAATGTATAAATTACGTTGCAATATTCAGTATAATAAAAAAAAGGAATTTAAGATGGATATATTAAACACAATTCAATCGGCACTTGGAGGCGAAAACCAAAAAGATGACCTGATGTCAACAGTTTTGGGACTGCTCGGCGGGCAGGGTGGATTGCAAAATCTTATTGGTCAGTTTTCTTCAAAGGGTTTGGATGATGTAATTGGTTCTTGGGTTGGCACGGGAAAAAATCTTCCCGTTACCAGCGATCAACTGCAGAATGTTTTAGGAAAAGATACAATTGGTAATCTCGCGTCAAAACTTGGAATGGACAGTGGTGCATTGACTTCACAGCTTTCAAAACTGCTGCCGGACGTTGTTGATAAGCTAACCCCGGATGGTAAAGTTCCCGAAGGTGATATTATGGGTAAAGGAATTGATTTACTAGGCGGATTGTTTGGGAACAAATAATTATAAACGAGAATTTTGTTGCGCTTTTTATCATAATATTCAATCAAATAATGAGTGAAAAATGAAATCAATGTTTCTGACTTATCTTCTTGTGATTTTTATATCTTCAATTTCATTCTCACAATCTCTGAGAGAAAATCTTGATTATGTAAACGATCAGTTAAGCAAATACAATTCTCATAAAATTGTTTTCAACATAGATACCGAACACAAAGCTCTGGTTGTTTATGATGATATCTCGACTCTTGTTTGTTACTTTGAAGATGTTGATTTTAATTATGCAGAAGACGACAGTGCCGCTATCGAAATATATTGTTCAGAAGAAGATGAATGTATAGATCAGAAAAAATTAAGTGAAGAAGAATATTCTGTCCTGGAAAAATATACAATAGAGCTTGATGGAGCTAACTTAAACCGAGTACTGGAAAAGCTCGACAAGATAAAAGAGCTTGTACTAGAAGAAGATTAAAGCAAGTTAACCGAATTAATTTCAATTTACATTTAACTATCGTTCATAATCTTTTTCATGGCTTGTATATTAGTTGTCAGTATAAAATTAAATCTGTTAAAAAGAACCTTCTTTACGAAAAACTGATGAAAATATTTTCAATCACAAATTGACTTTAAAAAATTAGTTAAGTAATATCATTCTAAATATTTTAAACTAATAGAAAGTGGATATATGAAGGATCTTTTTTTTACCATTTTTGTTCTCATTTTTGTTTCCTCAGCTATTGTCCAATCTCAAACTGCACGCGATGGAACATACTGGGAAGAATTATCTTATAATGAAAAAATCGCCTATGCTACGGCATTTTGGAATGGAGTTGATTGGGCAGACAGAGTGCTTGGAGATGCTTTAAAAAATTCAGAACTGGATGATTCTGATTATAATGATAAAGTCTTAAGTACTTTTAGGTCCTATTCAAATATTGGTTCTACGACTATCGGCAATATAGTTTCAAGGATAGATGATTTCTATAGTGATCAGCTCAATAAATATGTTAAGTTGATTAATGCAATGGATATCATTGTGTTGAATATCCAGGGGATTCCTATGGATAATCCTTCAATACAATCCATCTTATCCTCTTACAGACAACGATAATCTGTTTCTAAATCCGATTTTAATGCCCGTTTTTTTAACGGGCTTTTCATATTGCCACAGCTATATAAATATTGATGAAATCTTTTTGTCGTGCTGATATTCTTCGCTTAATTCTTCTGCGATATTTTTTCTAAGTATTAATTTTATAGACTCAATTACAAAGAGTTTTTTAATGAAATTCGTTCCGTCTTACAAAAATATTTCTTCTGAAAATTTTTCTTATAGACTTGTTCGTGCAGACGAAATCATAAAAAAGTGTACGAGTTGTCCGCGAAATTGTCTTGTTGATCGAACTAACGATGAGCTCGGGACTTGCCAAAGCAGAGATTTACCAATTGTTTCATCGTACACACCACACTTCGGCGAAGAACCTGTTTTATCAGGAACGAATGGTGCGGGAAATATTTTCTTTGGTAATTGCAACCTTCGTTGCGACTATTGCCAGAATTTTGTCATCAGTCAGAATCCAAAAACTGAAATTAGAAACGAAGTGTCACATGAACGACTTGCTGAAATTATGCTTGAGCTGCAAACTATGGGCTGCCACAACATCGGATTGGTATCGCCAACTCATTTTGCCGTTCCAATTCTCAAGTCAATTAAACTTGCAATCGATAAAGGTTTAACACTTCCGATAATTTATAATACAAACGGATATGACTCGGTGGAGATACTAAAGCTTTACAAAGATGTCGTAGATATTTATCTGCCCGATTTCAAATATGGTAATAATGACTACGGAAGACGTTATTCAAAAGTGCCTGATTATTTTGACAAGGTTAGTCAGGCAATTACAGAAATGTACGAACAGGTTGGCAGTGCGCTTATTTATGAAAACGGAGTTGTTGTGAGAGGATTAATTATTCGTCACCTTGTTCTTCCGAATGGCCTAGCCGATTCAGAAGAAGTTTTTAAGTTCATCGCTGAACTGGATTCTAAAATTCATATTTCATTGATGGCTCAATATTTCCCAACTAATCGTGCAGAAAAAAACATTCTTTTAAATCGGGCGGTGAGAAATTCTGAGTTTGACCGTGTTGCAGATCTGCTTGATAAGTACGAATTAGAAAATGGCTGGATTCAGGAGATGGAAAGTCAGGATTTCTATCGTCCTAATTTCGATCAAGACAGAGAAGATCCTTTCGGAAATAAAAAGTTGTTTGATGTGTCTGACCTCAAACCATAAAAAAATTTTCCGGATTAAATATACTCGACGATCAGCCCTTCATGTGTAAGGGTGAGAGACTCGATTATAACTTCACTTGAATGAGCATTCAGTGCAGAGTATTCAAGCTTCGAGGGAAAAGCATTTCTAAGTTTCCAAATTACTATCGGCTCATGCCGTTCATTCAGAAGAGAAATTACAACATCGCGCCTTTCAACCTGGTTAAAATTTGCCGTATTAATCCATCTATAAAAATCCGCATCGTTTCTAATTATTCCTCGTTTCAGCACCACATCTGAAAATTTTTTTAATCCCGGCATTTTTCTAACAGAACTTTCCGGTGATGAGCCTTCGCGATAATCAACTACATCAAGCTCGATTGAAAGTCCGCTGACTTCCATAAACCCGATGTTGTTTCCTCCCCATTCTACTTTAAAATGATTTTTTGCGTGTGGATAATTCATAAATAATCTCCTTAAAAATTTAAATGGTAAACAACCTTTCGATGATGAACTCATACTTATGGTCAGTATTTCTTCGGTGCAAAAAACTTATTGTATAAAAGTAATCCTATAATCGTAACAAACCCTATCATAGAAAAAATAATCCACAATGTTCTTGGCTGATTTAGTTTATCAACGAAATGAACGTAAAGATTTGCGCCAAGAATTCCGCCTATAAAACTTCCCAGCACACCATATAAAAACGCATAACCCAGATAAAGTGCTTTCTTGTCTTCAGGAGCAATTAATCCAACATAGCTTATGTATTTTGGATGTGCTGTCATTTCGCCAATAGAAAAAATTATTATCCCCAACATAAAAACCCAGATACTTGTATCAATAGCAAGAATTGCCATCCCGATTGTACCCATTGCAATGCCTGTAATCATTGTAGGAAGTGCCTTTGTGTTCTTCACAATATTTGAAACTAAAATCTGAAGTAAGATTATTGTCCCGGCATTTATTACGGTTACGTGTTCAACATCAAACTTCCAGTTGAGATTTATTCCAACTGAAGAAAAAATACCATTGATGAAATTATTCAGTGCCTTTGCATCTACGTATTTCTGTACATACCAGAGAACGGAATCAAACTGCTGAAAGTAAAGAATCCAGAAGCCGGAGTAAATAATAATCAAACCGATGAAGCGGACATCGGACAAAACCATTACTGCTCCTTTCAAAACTTCTAAAATAGTTTTTGTGTTTTCTGGTTTTTTTGGTTCTTTATAAACGAGAAGTGTTGGTATTAACATTGCCGTTGTTGCAATTGCAGAAGCAACCATTACATATTGCCAACCGAAAGTATTTTTTATGTATGGAACAAGAATCAGCGGGAATAAAAATGCACCGAGGTTAATTGACCAATAAAATATTCCAAAACCAAGCGTGCTGTTACTTTCATTCGTTTCTCTTGCAATAGTTCCTGATATCATCGGCTTAAATGCGCCGGCACCAACAGCCATAATTATCAAGCTTGCAAACACCATTGCATATTCTGTTGTCTGGCTTGTAAGAAAATATCCAATTCCTAAAAAGATAAACGCAAAGATCAAAGTTTTTCTGTAACCAAATCTTTCGCCTATCGCACCAGACAGTATTGGAAGAATATAAAGCAACGGCTGAATCGTGCTTTTTATAACTCCAACACTTTCTTTTGAAAAGCTAAGCTGGTCAGTCATGTAAACAGACAGGATACTCATCATTCCATAGTATGAGCCTCGTTCAAAAAATTCCATCAGGATAACTATCCAATAGTTTTTAGAGAAGGAAGAAATGCCTGGCTTTTTATCGGGAGAGTTTTCTGACATACGGATGATCCCTGTTCTAATTGGAATTTTTTTAAGAGCAAAGTTATGCGAGGAAAGCGATTTTGCCAAAAAGATTTTTGATTATTCGTTCACGTTCGGACATTGCAATGAATTACGCTGATTATGAAACGCCAGTCTTAAAAAATGATACTGTCCCGCTATCGTGGGTGATTTGGCAAGAGCTAATAATTCAAAATCGGGCTCAGCCATCTTTCAATTTCTTCAACACTCATTCCTTTTCGACGATGATAGTCAAGCACCTGGTCTTTGCTGATTTTTCCCACCGTAAAATATTTCGATTCCGGATGAGAGAAATACACTCCGCAAACACTTGCGGCAGGATACATCATTTGACTTTCCGTCAATTTTATTCCTGAATTTTGTTCTGCATTTAGAAGCGAAAATATAATGGGCTTTTCTGTATGGTCCGGTTGTGCGGGATAACCTGGCGCCGGGCGGATACCAAAATATTTTTCTTTAATCAGATCATCATTTGAAAAGTTCTCATCTGAAGCGTATCCCCAATATTCTTTTCTGACAAGTTCGTGAAGATGTTCAGCAAATGCTTCGGCGAGCCTGTCAGCAATTACTTTTATCATAATACTATTGTAATCATCATGTTCGTTATCAAATTTTTCAATCAACTTTTCAATTCCTGTCCCGGCAGTAACTGCAAACATTCCTATGTAATCTTTAACATTGGTTTCTTTGGGTGCGATGAAATCTGCAAGGGCAATGTTTGGTTCATTCGCCGACTTTTGCATTTGTTGTCTTATCGTGTGAAGAACTCTTTTAACTCCGCTTCGTGTTTCATCAGAATAAACTTCAATGTCATCAACACCCACTGAATTTGCCGGGAACAAACCAACTATTCCATTTGCCGTAAGAAGTTTTTCATTAATTACTTTTTCAAGCAATTTGTTAGCATCGTCAAATAATTTTTTGGCTTCGCTTCCAACCGATTCACTTTCAAAGATAGAAGGATATTTCCCTTTCAGTTCCCATGTCATGAAAAATGGTGTCCAATCTATATAATTTTTCAGGATTGAAAGATCATAATTCTTAAGAACTGTTAATCCTGATTTGTTCGGTTTTTTTATTTTTGTTTTTAACCAATCTATTTTAAGCCGGTTGTTTCGTGCTTCTTCTAAGGAGATAAAACTTTTGTCTGATTTTTTCTTTTCATAATCTTCTTTTAGTTGAGTGTATTCTTTTTTAAATGCCTGGATATATTTGTCCTTTACGCCGGCATCTTTATTCAGAAGGTTCGATACAACAGGAACGCTGCGTGAAGCATCAAGAACATGAATGACAGGTCCGCTATACTTAGGTGCAATTTTAACTGCAGTGTGTACGCGCGATGTAGTTGCGCCACCGATAAGCAGAGGGAGATTCATTCCTCTTCTTTCCATTTCATTTGCTACATGAACCATTTCATCAAGCGATGGTGTGATTAGTCCGCTAACTCCAATTACATCTACTTTTTCATCGATAGCGGTCTGAAGAATTTTTTCGGTGTGAACCATAACTCCAAGATCAATAACTTCATAATTATTACAACCAAGCACAACTCCAACTATGTTTTTACCAATGTCGTGAACATCCCCTTTAACTGTTGCTAATAGAATCTTACCGGCCTCTCCCCGCCCCTCTCCGAAGGAGAGGGTGGTATCCCTCTGTAATTCTATGTCTTTTTCTTTAATAGCATTCTGAATATTTTCTAATACTTTATCAATTTCATTTATCACTTCTTCATTTTTAAATCTAATTACTTTAAATCCATGACCATTTAGCCAATTTGTTCTAATCTCATCTGATTCCCTATTTCCTGGCAATTGATGTATTAATCCATCTAATTCTATTACAAGTTTTTTTGAAAGACAAACAAAATCTGCAATGTATTGCCCAATAATATGTTGTCTTCTGAATTTATAATTGTTTAAAGTTTTTGATTTAAGTTGTTCCCAAAGTATTAGTTCGGCTGTGGTTGGATTATTACGATGTAATTCAGCAAACTCTTTTAGTTTAGAATATAAAATTGGATCGGCGGTCTGATATCCGAAAATATTATATGTGGCATCTTTCTTCGCTTCTGCCCCTTCCCTTTGGGAAGGGGACGGGGGATGGGCCAAGTATGGTTCTAAATATGACACCGCTTTCTTCATCACTCTTGCACTTTTCACAACTTGCGGTAAAAACATTTTTCCTGAGCCAAACAGATCGCCAACCACATTCATACCTGCCATTAAAGGACCTTCAATTACCTCAATAGGTTGAGAATATTTTTGTCGGGCTTCTTCAACATCTTCGTCAATGTAATCAACATTTCCTTTTATCAGAGCATGTTTCAGTCTTTCATCAACGGGAAGCTTTCGCCACTCATCTTTTTTTTCTTCTCCATCAATTGAGGAACGATCTTTTTTCTTTATCGTTTCGGCAAATTCAATTAGTCTTTCCGTTGCTTCTGGTTTTCTGTTAAAAATTACGTCTTCGACTTTTTCGAGAAGCTCTTTAGGAATTTCCTCATAGACTTCAAGCTGACCGGCATTAACAATCCCCATATCCATTCCTGCTTTTATTGCGTGATACAGAAATGCAGAATGCATGGCTTCGCGAACAGCATCATTGCCACGAAAAGAAAAAGAAAGATTGCTTACGCCGCCGCTAACTTTTGCATAAGGAAGATTTTGTTTTATCCATCTTGCTGCTTCGATGTAATCAACAGCATAGTTATTATGTTCTTCTATTCCGGTTGCAATTGCAAGAATATTTGGATCAAATATTATGTCCTGCGGGGGAAAGCCAATTTCATCTTTTAAGATTTTGTAAACACGATTGCAAACTTCGATTCTTCGTTCAAAAGTATCCGCCTGACCTTTTTCATCGAAAGCCATAACGATAACCGCCGCACCATAATTTAAAATTTTTCTCGCCTGCTCTTTGAAAACATTTTCGCCCTCTTTCAGTGAAATTGAGTTAACAATGCCTTTTCCCTGAAGACATTTTAATCCGGCTTCAATCACTGTCCACTTAGATGAATCAAGCATTATCGGTAGTTTTGCTATCTCTGGTTCTGCTTCAAGAAGATTAAGAAACTTTATCATTGATACTTCTGAGTCGAGCATCGCTTCGTCCATATTAATATCGAGAACCTGTGCGCCGCCTTCAACCTGATCGCGAGCAACAGAAAGAGCTTCATCAAATTTATTTTCTTTGATAAGGCGTGCAAATTTTTTTGAACCGGTTACGTTTGTTCTCTCACCTATGTTCATAAAATTTGAATCGGGACGAAGAACAACGGGTTCAAGTCCGCTCAATCGTAAATATGGTTCCAGCTTCTTTGGAATTCCGGGTTTATAATTTTCCACAATGCTGGCAATTTCTTTTATATGATCCGGGGTTGTTCCGCAGCAGCCTCCGACTATATTTACAAATCCGCTTTTTAAAAAATCTTCAAGAACCGCTACCATTATTTTTGGTGTTTCATCGTAACCACCCATTTCATTTGGCAAGCCTGCATTAGGATAAACCGATAAGAATTTATCAGACACATTATGAAGATCCTGCACAAAGGGTCGAATCTGTTTAGCACCAAGCGCACAATTTAAACCAACGCTTACAAGATTTTTTGCATGAGAAACAGAAATATAAAAGGCTTCTACTGTTTGACCCGACAATGTTCTTCCGCTCTGATCAACAATAGTTCCGGAAATCATAACCGGAATATCAAGTGATCGTTCACTTATTAATTTTTCAACACCAAATATTGCTGCTTTAGCATTGAGAGTATCGAATATGGTTTCAATTAATAAAATATCAGCGCCGCCGTCAACCAATCCACGGGCGGCATCATAGTACGCAATTTCAACCTGATCAAAAGTAACAGCACGAAATCCGGGATCGTTAACATTCGGTGAAAGCGAAAGTGTTTTGTTGGTCGGTCCAAGGGCTCCGGCAACAAAATGATATTTTGTTTTGTCTTTTCTATCAAACTCTTCCGCAACTTCTTTTGCAATTTTTGCAGATTGAAAATTTATTTCATACGCGATTTCCTGCAGGTTATAATCAGACTGTGAAATTGTATTGGCATTAAAAGTATTTGTTTCGATTATGTCGGCACCGGCGTCAAAGTATGCGCGATGAATCCCTTTTATAATTTCCGGCTGAGTGATAGAAAGAAGATCGTTGTTGCCTTTAAGATCGTGCGGATGATTTTTGAATCTTGCGCCCCGGAAATCTTTTTCTGTTAATTTATGACGTTGTATCATCGTTCCCATTGCGCCATCTATAACGAGAATTTTTTCTTGTAATAACTTTTTGAATGCTTTGACTGTTAGTTTCATTTTTTATTATGCCGAACTTGTTTCGGCATCTCTTTTTATATGGTAAATTTCCAATATGATCAAGACCCTGAAACAAGTTCAGGATAAGGTTTAAAACAAAAAACCTCTTCGGATAAAATGAAGAGGTATAAAAATATTCTTCATCTCATCTTTCCCGGCAATTGCCGGGCAGGATTTAGCACCTGACATCCGTCAATTGCCGGATCGGTTGCTACGGCATCAGCGGGCCTGTTCCCTACGCCGTTCTTGATAAGAATTATATTTTATCAGGCAAAGCCTGATGAGCTTTGTGCTCATAAGAACAATTAAAAGTGGTTCAAATATATAAATAATAGTAGTATTGTCAATGTAGTAAACAATATCTCCATGTTTTTCCTGTGAAGATTTTTTAAAACACCTCTAAATATGGCTAAATTATGTTATTCAAAAATTCAGGATATTAATAAATGATAGTAGTTACTGGTGGTGCGGGATTTATCGGAAGCGCAATAGTTTGGAAACTTAACCAGCTCGGTGAAAACAGAATTATAATAGTAGATGAGTTGGGTAAAGACGATAAATGGAAAAATCTTGTCTCGTTAAAGTTTGATGATTTTATTCATAAGGATGAATTTATCTCTATGATCATTGAGCGGGATTTTTCGTTTGAAATTTCTGCTGTTATCCATATGGGTGCAAACTCTTCAACAACAGAAATAGATGCCGATCATCTTTTCTCAAATAACTATCTCTACACACAAGAACTTGCAAAATATTGTCTCGAAAAAAATATTAGATTTATATATGCGTCATCAGCAGCTACTTATGGAGATGGATCGCTAGGATTTGCTGATGATGAAAGTAATCTTGAAACTCTTCGCCCGTTAAATATGTATGGTTACTCAAAACAACTTTTTGATTTGTGGGCAAAGAAGACCGGGGCGTTGGATAAGATCGTCGGTTTGAAATATTTTAATGTTTACGGTCCAAATGAATATCACAAAGGAGATATGCGCTCGGTTGTACACAAAGCTTTTGAACAGATTCGCGATACAGGAAAAGTTAAGCTTTTCAAATCAATGAATCCGGCATACAAGGACGGAGAACAGTTGCGGGATTTTATTTATATAAAAGATGCTGTTGATATGACTTTGTACTTTCTTGATAAACCAAAAGTTAATGGCTTATTCAATCTTGGGACAGGAAAATCAAGAACATGGAATGATCTCGTGATGTCCATCTTCAAAGCGCAAAGTAAACCCGTTAAAATCGATTATGTTGATTTACCAGAACACTTGCGTGAAAAATATCAGTACTTCACCGAGGCAAATATGAATAAAATTAAAGAAGCCGGTTACACTGCCCCGATCCGCAGTCTGGAGGAAGGTGTTACTGATTATGTGAAAAACCATTTACTTGGGAAACCGTATCTTGGAGATTAACTTTTACCGATAAGAATCTTCATCATCCTCTTCGTCGAACAGATCATCTTCATCGTCCGGAAATTCGTCTTCTGTTAAATCATCTTCGGAAGGTTCTGCATCAAAAGGATTTTCGTCTTCGTCTTCTTCTTCTTCATAATAATCGTCCTCTTCATCGTCAAAATCATCGTCCTCGTCTTCGTCTTTCTTTTTACGCTTTGCTGCATTAAGAGTATATGGGTCATCATCGAGACTAAGTTGCAGATTTACAAATTCGTTCTCAAGAGTTTCTTCTAATAATACTTTTTCATTCGGCGCCATCTGGCTTTTCTCCCGCATTAAAATTATTTGTTCAAGTTGTTTTCAAATTTACAATTTAATATTTGCAATATTGTTTTTATTTGCAAATGATTTTTTTGTTACGAGCTAAAATAAAATTTCTATTTAAATCTGCAAATACTTTTTTCATTCAAAGCATTATTTTGGGACAGCAAAAATATTTAATTTGGTAGAAAATGAAACTTGCAACCCTCTGCTATCTGTTAGACAAAAAAAACAATTCGACTCTGATGATTTTTCGCAATAAAAAGAAAAATGATTACCACGAAGGAAAGTGGAATGGGCTCGGTGGAAAGTTTGAACACGGTGAATCACCCGAAGAATGTGCAATCAGAGAAATTGAAGAAGAATGTGGATTAAAAGTCAATTCATTAAAGATGAAAGGATTTATTAGTTTTCCCTTGTTTGATGGCAAAGATGATTGGTACGTTTTCCTTTTTATCGCAGAAGATTTTACCGGAAAACTGATAGATTCTCCGGAAGGAAGACTCGAATGGATTCCGAATGAAAGGCTAACCGAAATTAATCTTTGGGACGGGGATAAAATTTTTATTCCGTGGTTGTTTGAAGAAAAGTTTTTTAGTGCAAAGTTTAATTATAAAGACGGGAAGTTTGTTGATTATTCTGTTTCATTTTATTGACGATTCATCGCCTTAAATCCCTGTCTCTATCACATTGGTCGATTGCGAAAGAATAAAAACGTAAATCAGAGAAAATAATTAATAAGATAACCCCATAGTACCGCGACAGCAAGACATATCAATAAAATTTTGAGCGCAACATTAAATTTTCCGTCTTTAAATAATACAATTGGTCCAAAACCGGCACCTGTGCTGAGTCCGGCAATGGTTGCGCCGATAGATAATCCTGTGTGCAAAAATGCTTCTGTTATTGCAATTGATGCCGCACAATTTGGAATCAATCCGAAAATTGCTGTAATGAGAATCTGAAGGTTCTGATGTTTCTGCATCGATTTAATAAATTGTTCTGTGTCAATAAAACTCAGACTGAACGATATGCCAACCGTTATTATCAAAACCCAAAAATATATTCGTATTGTCCGCTTTAATGCATGAAATGTTATTTCCTTATAAATCGTCTTTTCCAGTTCGTTTTTAATTTCTACTGCATGAGAAGATTTAACTTCTGGTAATGGCCCGTCATATAATCTGCTGCCAAAAATAAAATCTACCGCATACCCTGATACACATCCGATTAATAACTTTAGTCCTATTATATATAAAATCATTTCCGATTGATCAAGGTGGGCCAATAATACCGGGATTGCTTCATCAGATGTAGCCAGGTACGTTGCAACAAGAGTTCCAAGCGTAACTCTTTTTGAAAGGAATAATGTGGTTACAAATACTGACATTCCACATTGCGGAATAATTCCAAGTAATGTGCCGGCTATTGGACCAAGAGGGCCGGATATTTTAAGCTTTGAAATTACATCGAGTTGTTTTGAGTGTGAGAAATATTCAAGAAAGAAATACAGAATAAATAGAACCGGTATCATCAGATACGTGTCTGCAAGAGAATCTATCAGAATTACAATTAAATCAGAATGGTTGTGATGGTGCATTAAGCCGGTACCATTTAATTATTTTCCAGAAGAAATTCCTTTATGGCTTTGCCAACTTCCGAAGGTTTTTCAATAGGTGTCATGTGACCAGCTTCTTTAATGATCACGAATTTTGCGTTGGGAATTTTATCTGACATTGATTTCATCACAGAGGGTGGCGAGAGTTTGTCTTCGCTTCCACAAATAATAAGCGCCGGTAATTTTATATTTTTTAAGTTTTCGGTTATGTCTGTTCTTCCTGCCATTGCAAGCAAACAGCCTTTTACTCCGTTTGGACTATTTTTTTTAGAACGGTCAACGACCTTTCTATATTCTGCGTTGTTCTCTCTTACAAACTTTTCGCCAAAGCAATTCAAAACAAAAGTTTCTACAAATTCACCAAACATACCTGAGTTTATTTGTTTTATTGCGGAGGCTCTTTTTAATTTTCCCTCGTTATTGTCGGCTTCAGATTTGGTGTCGCATAAAATCAACGCTGAAAATTTGTTCTGAATTCTTTCCATAGCTCTCAATGAAATATAACCTCCCATTGAGAGCCCGCAAAGAACCGGTTTGTAAAGTTTCAATTCATCAACTATTCTTTCCAGGTCGTCAACAAAAGACTCCATTGTAAATTGTCCATCGTTAGCAGGTGATTCACCGAGACCTCTAATATCATAGGAGACACAAAAATAATCTTTTTTTAATTCTTCAATTTGCGGTTGCCACATCTGATGATCATAAGGAAACCCATGAACAAAAATTATTGATTTTAAATTCTCCTCCCCTGATATAAAAACAGCAAGATCGTTAATGATTTTTTTCATGATCACACCAAAAAAAGTTGATAATACAGAATGAAATTTAATTCAATATATCTTATTATTCATATCGTAAAAAATTACTTTTATCTTAAAATTTTTCTTTCAGAATAAATGAAAGTGACTAAATGAAAATTGCTTTTGCTACAACAGAATGTGTTCCGTATGCAAAGACCGGTGGCTTGGCGGACGTTGCTGGTTCGCTGCCAGCGGAGCTTGTTAAGCTTGGATGTGATGTAAAGATATTCATTCCGAAATATTCACTTATTGATGAGAACAGACACGGATTAAAATATAACTGGGATATTGGCGAAATGCCGATTCGGATAAATAGTATTATCAGGTCCGTACATATTCATCAGAGCAAATTACCGGGAACCGAAATTGATGTTTATTTTGTTGATTGTCCACATTACTTCTACAGGCACATCATTTACACAAATGATCCGGACGAAGACGAAAGGTTTATTCTCTTCTCAAAGGCTGTAATTGAAACTCTTCAGCGTATTCAGTGGGCGCCGGATGTAATTCACTGCAATGATTGGCAAACAGGTTTGCTGCCGTTATTTATCAAAGATAATTATAGCTGGGATAAATTTTTTGATCACACTGCTTCTCTTCTTACAATTCACAATATTGGTTACCAGGGATTGTTTTCTAAATCAGTTTTGTTCAGCGCAGAGATCAGGGAAAGATTGTTTTATTCGGGCAGTCCAATTGAACAGAACGGCGGAGTGTCGTTTTTAAAAACCGGAATTTCCTTTTCCGATATTTTAAATACTGTAAGCAATACTTATTCTCATGAAATTTTATCTCCCGAGTATGGTGCGGGGTTAGAAACTACGTTGCAAAAGCGAAAAGAAGATTTATACGGAATACTTAATGGTGTTGATTATAACATCTGGGATCCGGAAACCGATAAACATATTCCATATCACTATTCTATTAATGATCTTGGAGGAAAATATCTCAATAAAAAATACCTGCTCAATCACTTTGGAATTAAGCCTGATGTTAATATTCCTCTGATAGGAATTGTTTCAAGAATGGTGCTTCAAAAAGGGTTCGATATTTTTTCTGATGCAATTAATGATTTGATGAATCTTGAAGCGCAATGGATAATTCTCGGAAGCGGCGAGGATAAGTTTGAAGAGCTTTTCAGATGGCTTTCAAATCAATTTCCCGGAAAGGTTGGCGCTTACGTAGGTTATAATAACGAACTTTCACATCTGATAGAAGCAGGGGCTGATATGTTTCTGATGCCTTCCAGATATGAACCTTGCGGGCTCAACCAAATTTATAGTCTTAAGTACGGTACCGTTCCAATTGTTAGAAAAACCGGCGGACTCGCCGACACGGTTAAAGATTGGGACGAACAAAATCATTTTGGCTTTAAAGATGGTAACGGATTTTCTTTTTACGATTATTCCGGCTTTGCATTATTTAAATCTGTCGAGCGTGCTGTTAATACTTTTAAACATCGAAATACATGGAAAAAAATTCAAACAAATGGTATGAAACTGGATTTCAGTTGGACGCGCTCTGCGGAAAAGTATCTTGAGCTCTACAAGCTTGCAAAAAGTAAGCGAAGTTAAAAGTTAATTGCATGACCTATAGAAAAATAAAACATGATGTCTCCCCACACAAAGGAATCTTTGGTTAGTCCCTGACTAATTATAAAACTTCTGCCCATAGCAAAATCTGCTGGCCCGATTGGTGTATCAAATGAAATTGCTCCGCCAATTCCATGTCTTAAATCTTTGAATCTTATTTGTTCCTGTTCGTCCCAGGTTGAACCAAGATCGTATCTAAACCAGGTATATGTATCAAAGAAAATTTTGAAAGGAAGCTTATACTGATACATAAATGAAGTTAGAAATATCTGTCTGCCTCTGAACTCGTTTTGGTTGGCTCCAAAAAAAGAAAATAATCCACCAAGCATAAACTGCTCGCTAATGGGAAGAGTTTTGTCTCCAAAACCAATCTGTATTTTTGGTGAAAGGACATGTTGATCAGATAACTTAATATAGTATTTCAATTCAGAATTGAATAATAGATAACTTTCATCGCCGCCTAAAAAACTTTGAGCTGTTTCGTAAAATCCATTAAAGTACAACCCATCTTCTGGATAAGGATATTTATTTTGGTTATCAACGATAGCCTCTATTTTAAGGCTTACTATTTTAGTTTGATATGGGCTTATGGTATTGCCCTCTTTGTTTTTGACTTCATCAATTTGGTATTTGCCTGTAAAAATAAGCTTACCAAATTTTTCAAGCTGTGAGCCGATCGAAAGAGATCCGCCATAAAATATTTGTCTGTATTTTCCTTTGTAATCGCTTGAAAAAGTATTTCCTGTCTCTGAAAATTTATGAGAGTAAACATCTATATCACTAAATTTATAATATGCATTTAGTTTATAAGTAAAATAAGTATCAAGGATTCTGTATGATATGTGTTCGAGAATATAGGCTCTGTTGCTTGTGCCTCCGAAAAGAAAAAGCCCGAGTTCTGTACCTGTGTGAAAAAGATTGACGTCTCTTATATCAACACCAAGTTGTGCATTGTAAGCATTGTCAACCAAAAAACCTATCTTCAACAAGCTGGAAATTTTCTCTTTAACATCAAGATTAAGAACTGTTTCAGAATTATTTTTTTCTACCGTTAAATTAATGTCGTCAAACAAACCCGTTGCTCTGAGCTTAGTCAGACCTTTCTCGAGTTCAGAATAAACAAGATAATCGCCTTCCTTTATATTAAACTCCCGGTTAATAACCGTTTTGCTTGTTTCGCTGCCTATTTTCACTTTGGAAATAATCCCACCATCAAACTCAAGAATGAGTTTCCCGGAAGTTGTGTCGAAGTTATAGCTCTTCAATTCAAACAGGACGTATCCTTTTCTTTTAAAATCAACAATCAGCTTTCTTACAACATTATAAATAATTTTCCCCGAATATGGTTTCCCGCGGAGAGTATTAATCAGATAAGATGCTCCTGCTGAATCAACAATTCCATTTGAAACAATTTCAATTTCATTAATTAAAGAATTAACTGAATATTGAAATATTATTTGATTTGTGTTTTCGTTTTCTTCAATTCTAACCGACATCGAATCAAAATATCCTGTTTTGTAAAGCTCCGTCATGTCTTTGAAAATTTCAAAGCTCGAGACGGAATCCATCATAGAATATTTGTCTAAATATTTTTTTTCATATTCTCCGGGATTTAACGGAAGAAGCGGTTTTTTTATCCAGAACAAATCCATTGCTGTATTCGAAATCATTATTGAGTCAATTTGCTGCTTTATAGCGGGTGTAAGTTTTTTTGTATATGAATAGCTCTTTGCAATTAGTGAGTCAATGTTGGTAAAATCAGTTGCTGTCTCGTTATCAATATCGGGCTTAATAATAAAATCGGCGTTCGAGAGTTCCGCTTGTTCAAGCCTTTTCATTGGAATGCTTACTGTTTGATCAGCAATGTTCCAGGGAACTTCCAAATCGTTCTGGTCTCTCAGGTCGCTTGTTGTGTTTACAGCTATTACATAGTCTGCGCCTAAATTCAGCACGATGTTAACCGGAATGTTAGCAACTAACCCACCATCGACAAGTGTCATTGAATCGATAACTACAGGTGCGAGAAGAAACGATACACTTGAACTTGCCCTCATTGCCCTCGCCAGAGATCCATCAGAAAGAATAACCGGTTCTCCATCGATCAGGTTTGTACATACTGCTCTGTACTTTATCAGTAAATCATCGAAACTATTTACAGGAATCACCGGCGCAGATAAACATAACAATGTAAGATAGTTAGAAAGCCGAAGTCCTTCATTAAATGATGTTGGTAGAACCGGACTAAATCCATCAAGTCTCAAAGTAAAAAGAGATCTGTCTTCATTTATCTTTTGATCTATAAAGAGTTCTCTTCTTTCCGATGGATTGTTAAATGACAGCAATTGGTCCCAATCCGTATTCATCACTATAGAATCCATTTCCTCGAGAGAATAGCCGGAAGCGTATGCGCCGCCAATAATACTTCCGATACTTGTTCCTGCTAAAAGGGATATATCTATCCCCGCTTCATCAAGCGCTTTGAGAATTCCTATTTGAGCAAGACCGCGAGCACCGCCGCCGCTCATCGCAATTCCTATTTCCGGGTATGATGATGGGATTTTTTGGGAAAGTCCATACGGAAGCTTTTTAATTTTAGTATGAAGCGAAATAATTTTTACTTCCTGTGCGTTCAGGTTAGTAAGAAGCAGTAAGAAAACGACAGAAAATATTTTCTTAAAAATATTCACGATTCAAAGTTATGAAAAGGATTTTAAAGACGAGGTAACTTTTGGAGCGCCCTTATGTTTCTTTTACTTTCTGTTCCTTTGCTGTTGCTTTGATTGTTGTTCAGCCGCTTCCGTTAGTCTCTGCATAAAACCTTTCTTTCTCTTAGAAGGATCTACCGGAACTAATTCAACATTATCTTTCTTCTGATTTATGTAGTATTGCTGAGCAATCGAAAAAAGATTGAACATAAAATAGTATAGATTTAATCCCGAAGGAAACGTCATGAACAAAATGGTTAACATGACAGGCATCATGTAAACAAGTGCCTGTTGTTTTGGATCCTTAATAGACATCTTTTGCTGAACAAAGGTTGTAATTCCCATTAGCAATGCAAGTCCACTAATCTCCCGAACACCAAAAAGTGGAAGTTTAAAACCAAGATCGAAAATAACATCGGGAACCGAGAGATCGTTTATCCAAAAAATAAATGGCTGCTGGCGTAATTCAATCGCTGCCTGGAACAATCCCCACAATGCAATAAAAATTGGCATTTGCAAAAGTATCGGCAGGCAACCTCCGGCGGGATTTACTCCATATGTTGAATAAAGTTTCATAGTTTCTTTATTTATTGCCTGTGGGTCGTCTTTAAATTTCTCTTTAAGTTCGGTTATCTTCGGCTGCAGTAGCTGCATTTTTTTCATCGATTGAAAACTTTTTCTTGTCAGCGGGTAAACGATAATCTTGATTATTAAAGAGAATACAATTATTACAAACCCATAATTTGGAATGAAGTCATTTAAAAACTTGAACAACGGAAGTAAAAGATATTCTGCTATTGGTCTTACTATGAACTTAAGTCCAAAAAATGTTCCGAAGTCAACAAGTGCTGTAAGATTTGTGTTTATTTCTTTCAGCAGGTCATAATCAACAGGACCGACATATATACTAACCGATCTTTTCTCAAGCTTGTTTCCACTAAAAGGCATAACGAGGTGTACATTATAAATTTCTTTAAGTCCTAAACTTTTTGTTGGAAATGTTTGCCCTTCTATATAGGCTCCCTCAACCTGACTGGGGTCAGATGGAATCATAATCGCAGTAAAATACTTATTTCTCACCGCCAACCAGTCAACCTTGCCATTAAAGTCCTTTGTTATTTTTTCGCCATCGCCGGGTGCATCTACCACAACTTTTTCGTCACCATAATAAACATCTGCACTTGAAAACCCCGCCTCGTTTACGCTGTTCCTTTCCACAGATCTTAATCCGGATTCCCAGGATATATCATAAACATTATCAGTAATTATCCCATTAAAATCTTCAAAGGTTATTTCGCTTCCTATTAAATAACTACCAGCATTAAATATGTATTTTTTTTCAATCGCGCCAGAAGCATTTAATTCCATCCTGAAATTAATTATCAGAGAGTCGTTTCCGCTGACCGTAAGTTTGCTTTGAGACGTGGTCTTAAAATTTAGTGTTGACGTATTTATAGCTTTTCCTTCGGTGCTGACAAACGATATGTTATATGCATTCTCTAAAGAATAGTTTATCAACTGTACCGACTTCTTGTAAAAGTTATTACTATTATCTTCGGTTGAATACCAATTGTTAAATTTCTTTAGATATATCTTATGAAAATTGGCGCCCCTCGTTGATATTTCATAAATAGCAAGATCTGTTTCTACTGTAATTATGCGTCCGGTATCTGTAAATGCGTTGGAAAATCTACCAAGAGATGAATCTTCGACTGTTGTGTTCTGTTGTCGTTGCCGGGTTTTTTCTTCGGATTGTGTTTTAGGTAATTCTTCTGGTTTTTGATCTATTACTTTTGTTGTGTCGATTGTACCATGTGTTTGTTTCTCTTGCTCTGGAGTATTAAGAAAAAGCCAAATTATTAATATGGCTCCAATAAGTACAAATGCTATTGTTGTATTTTTATCCAAGATCCTTTGTCTCTTTTCTAACCTTTTATATAATTTAGTATATAGTCAACAATGACTTTTTTCTGAAGTAATATATTTTAAAATGATACCAACATCCGACTGAATTTCATTAAGCAATAATTTTTTTTTGTTCTTTTGGCTAATCTTGTGCGGTGAAAAAACAATGAGAAGGTTTGTTTTGTTTTTATTTAGAATTTCCGAAATGGTTTTTATCTCAAGTCTAACTGATTCTCTGATCAACCTCTTAAATCTATTCCGCCATACACTGTTACCCAGGCTTGATGCAACGGTTGTTGCGACTTTCATCACTCTTTTTTCACCTTCAACAATAAATACGTAAGAGGCTCTGACAAAACCACTTTTTAATTTTAACGATTTACCTTTGCTATAAACAAATTCAAAATCCGTTTTTCTTTTCAGCGTTTCAAAATTCTTTCCCTTTACTTTCACAACAACATGTAATTATTATTCGTCACTAACTGTCAGTTTTTTTCTTCCTTTCGCTCTTCTTTTAGAAAGAACGGCTCTCCCATTTTTTGTTTTCATTCTTTCCCTAAATCCATGTTTGTTCTTTCTTTTTGTATTACTTGGTTGATAAGTTCTTTTCATTTTGGTTCTCCATATTCATTAAAAAAGAGCCCAAAAATAACCCGATATGGTGTTATTATCAAGAAAATTATTTTTAGTGAATTTCTTTGTAAAAAAGATTTTTACAAGATGTAAAATTAATTTGTTCTGAACATATTCAATTGTTATTTTTTGAGTGAGCGGCCCGCTTTTCAAAATGTTGATAACTTGTGAATTTTCGTCGTTTGTGGAAACGTTTCACAAATGGCGCTATGCTAAATCTCAACTTTGATTTGTAAATCATGTGCATAAATTTATTACTAAAAGCTAAAACGCTTTAATTTACAAGAGTTTATCGCAAGTTGTTTGATGTTTATAAGTTGTGTGTAGAATTTCTTTAACCCGGATAAATATTAAATTATGCGGTATCAATATTATGTTTTATTAAACCAAACTCTGTGGATAAGTGTCATTGGAACAATTAGAAATTAAAGAGAAGGAAGCTATAACCAGCCACTTAAACGTGTGGAAATCATGTCTCCTTAAGATCAAGGAAAATGTTTCTATGATGACTTATAATACATGGTTTTTACCCATAAAACCGCTTGAACTTAGCGACTCTACTTTGAAGGTTCAAATTCCAAGTCAATTTTTTTGGGAGTGGATAGATGAACATTTCAACGGTCTCATTACGCGCTCCATTACGGATGTTTTAGGCAAGGAGGCAAAGCTTTCTTACATTATTGCGGAAGACATTCCGATAGTTGAAACCAAAAGCAATGGGATTCCTGCATCTCTTAGCGTGATGGCAGAAAAGCAAAAGCCAAAACATAATTTTGAGTCTAACCTCAATCTAAGATATACTTTTGATAATTTTATCAAAGGCGAAGGAAATCAGCTTGCGCGGGCTGCTGCAGGAGCTATAAGTGATAATCCTGGTGGAACATCATTCAATCCGCTTTTTTTGTACGGCGGTGTTGGTCTCGGTAAAACTCACCTCATTCAGGCAATTGGAAACCAAATTGTTAAGAACTTCCCTGAAAAAAAAGTTATATATCTTTCTTCAGATATATTTACTGTTGAGTTTGTAGAATCAATTCAGACAAATAAGGTAAATGAGTTTTCCAATTTTTACAGAAGTATGGATGTGCTTATTATAGATGACATACAGTTTTTAATTGGAAAAGAAAAAACTCAGGATCTTTTCTTCCACATCTTTAACACACTTCACCAATCCAGAAAGCAAATTATTTTATCCAGTGATAAACCGCCAAAAGATCTGAAAGGTCTTGATGAAAGATTAATCTCGAGATTTCAGTGGGGTTTGACGGCAGATATTCAACCACCGGAACTGGAAACAAGAATAGCAATCCTCAAACGAAAAGCTGAAACATACGGGATGGGTGTATCAAATGAAATATTGGAGTATATCGCATCTAACATAACTTCAAACATCCGGGAACTCGAAGGTTGTCTTATAAAACTTTTAGCCAGCGTTTCCCTTAGTTCCAAAGAAATAACATTTGAGCTTGCTAAAAAGACAGTGAAAGAAATTGCAACAGACCGAAAAACAAACACCTTGACTATTGAGACTATAACAAAAGTTGTTTGTGAACAACTTGGTGTTGCCGATAATAAAATCAGGGATAAAACAAGAAAAAAGGAAATTGTTCTTGCAAGACAAATTGCAATGTATCTTGTTAAGGAGCTTACTTTGTCTTCACTTAAAACTATTGGACTTCATTTTGGGGGGCGAGATCATTCTACTGTAATACACGCATGTAATACCATTGAAGATATGAAAAGCAAGGACGCAACTTTTAATAATATTTTGGAAGATATAAGAAACAAGGTTGAACTTGCTTCTTAATCTGTTAGCAACATGTTAGTTTCTGAGCCTTGCTTTGTTGAAAACTTTACGATATACACCATTGTATTTATATTTTGATCTTTTCAATAAATTATTAACATTATTTTTACTTCGGTCTTTCTATAAGTATTTACAAAAACAACATTTATTGTATAATTAACATACTAACACGGTAATATTTACTATTAATAAGTAATAAATTATCTATTAATATATTAATTGTGTGTTCATATCTGATAAATTGAGAAGAAACATTTTAAGATTTCTAAAGCATTTTGGTCTATTTTTTGATTTTACAAGCCAATATAATTAATAACAATCCATAGAGAAATTATGAAACATAAAGCTATTTTCATTGCTGCGGTTCTTTTATCACTCAGCTTATTAAGCTGCTCAGATGGACCGATCAATAAAATTACCTTACAAAACAAGGCTGCTGGTGATGTGTATCTGAGTTTTAGAGGCACTGAGATAAGTGTTCCAAGTGGTCAAACAGTTGAGTTACAAGATATAGACAAAGGCGAATACGAATATGAAACGGTATTTTCTATTCCTGCCGGATCAACGAGTTTTAGTTCTGAAGGTGAGCTGACAGGAACCTTGATTCTAAACGCAGGCACAAAGATTTTGATTATATACTCAAGTGTTATTAGTGAAGAAGGTGCATATACAATCTATGCAAGCGTTACCACCTCTGATGATTTAACAGAGGGCGGTCTTCCTAATCCGATTCCTTAGATCAGACAAAAATAATTATTATTCTCCTCTAAGTTTTTAACTTTCTTTTAGATTACAAGCACACTTTGGTGTGCTTGTAATTATTGTTATTACCTTCCTTTTTTAGTATTTTTCTGTGCTTTAATAGGAGAGCAATTAATGGAATTAAAAGTAAACAGTAAAATACTCGATAAGATACTTTCCAAAATTATTCCGGCCGTTCCAGCAAGAACTCCAATGCCGATATTGGAGAATTTTTTGTTTGAAATAAAAGGTGGATTGCTGGTTATTTATGCAACTGACCTTGAAATTTCTCTCAAATCGTCAATAAACGTCACTGCTACTGAGAATTTAAGCTTAGTTATACCGGCAAGATTGATTTACGACGTTATACGGTCAATGGAAGATGTTCAAATAAATTTTAGTACAAACGGAAACAACAAACTAAAATTGACAACAGAAAATGGTGTTTACAACATATCCTATTCCTCTTCAGAAGATTTTCCTGAGTTGCCAACAATATCAAAGAGCAAAGAAATAATATTGAGCGGGAAAGATTTAAAAAAAGCAATTGATCAAACGTCATTTGCTATGAGTAAAGAAGATATGCGACCAGCTATGACAGGTACGTTGCTCGAATTTACTTCGGAGGGGCTTAGGTTTGTTACAACAGACGGACACCGACTGGTAAAATTAATATATAAAAATATTAAATCTGGTTCTGAAGAACAGTACATCGTTCCCGAAAGAGCGATTTCAGTTCTGTCTAAACTTCTTGGTGAAACCGACGTAAAAATTTATCCCGGCAAATCTCATATTTCGTTTATTATTGGAGATGTTGAATTCAGCTCAAGACTTATTGCAGAAAAATATCCAGCATACAGCAGTGTCATTCCGCTAGAAAACGAAAACATATTGAAAATGAAAAGACACGAATTGCAATCTACTATAAAAAGAATGATGTTGTTTTCTTCTTCGAGCTCCAAACAGGTGAAGTTTTCAATAAGCAAAAATCTTGTTGTAGTATCTGCCGAGGATATAGATTTAGGTTCAAATGCAGTTGAAAAAATTCCCTGCGAGTATAATGGAGAGCAAATGGACATTGGGTTTAACACACAATATGTGAGCGATATTTTATCTCATGTAGAAAATGAAGAGGTAATATTTAAACTACATTCTCCAACTAAAGCCTGCATTATTGAACCAGGTAAAAAACAGGAAGGAGAAGACCTGATGTTATTATTGATGCCGGTGCGACTAAACACTTAAAATGTCTTTATCCTCTGTTAGCCTGAGAAACATTAGAAAACACACCGAAGCCCGGATAGATTTTTCTGATAAGTTGAACTATATTGTTGGTGGAAATGGTGTTGGAAAGACAACAATCCTGGAAGCAATTCATTATTTAAGCACAACAAAAAGCTGTGTAACATCCACGGACTCGGAGGCGGTAAAATTTGGAGCTCCAGGATTTTCAATTGAAGGACATTTTGCAGGAAGAACAGAAGACGAAACAAAGCTTACTTATTCTGTTAGTGATAATAAAAAACAATATTTATTGAACGGAAAACTAATTAATAGATTTTCAGAAATTATAGGAAAATTCCCTGTTGTGTTGATTTCTCCTTCTGACCATTCGATCACGCAAGGTTACTCAGCAGAAAGAAGAAAGTTTGTTGATTCTGTAATATCTCAAGCCAGCAGAACATATCTAAATCTGTTGATAGATTACAACAGAACTCTTAAACAACGCAACTTTCTCTTAAATAGAATTAGAGAAAGTAATAGAAATGATTTACAAGAGCTTAAGGCATGGAACGAGAAGTTGGTTGAGTCCGGCGTTGAAATAATTAGACACAGAGAAAATTTTGTGACAGATTTTGATTCATATATAAAAAACTCTTATTTGAGAATTCTTCATAAAAAGGAAGAACCAGCGATTCATTACTACTTTCTTGAAGGAAAAAGTTCAGAAGGCAAGGAATTAGATTTTTATGATTTACTGGAGAAACGAAGAGACGAAGAGATACGTCGGGGCACAAGTTTAGTTGGTCCGCACAAAGATGAGTTCATATTCAGTATTAATGGAATAAGTATTAAGAACTATGGCTCACAAGGACAGAACAAAACCTTTCAGGCAATATTAAGATTTGCAGAATATTTTTATTTGAAAGACAGAACAGGAAAATCACCTTTGTTTCTTCTTGATGATGTTTTTGGAGAACTGGACGCTGAACGTGCATCAGCAATAAGCTACTACTTAGAAGAAGTAGAACAAGCTTTTATAACATTAACAGATTTTGGAAATTTTTCTTTTTTGAGCATGGGAAAGGACAGCAGAATTATAAAACTATTCGACACAGGAGACATATCGTATGCGTAATAGTTTTAGAAGCTTAAAGGATGTTTTTATGAAGGAAATATCTCTTGCTGGTATGAGAGAGTTGGTAGAATCTTCGGATGTAATTGTGCAATTCTATGAAATATTTCCCAACCTGGAAAAGATAGCGGTTCCATTATCATGCGAGAAAAAGATTTTAAAACTAAAAGTTGAAAATCCGGCATGGAGAAACGAACTTAAATTTAAAGAATTTGAAATAATAGAAAACATTAATAAACATTTTAATGAACAAAGAATTAATCAAATAAGATTTATTGGATAACAGATGACAAAAAAAAGCAAACAAGAAGAATATAGTGCTAAAAATATTAATGTTCTTAAAGGACTCGAAGCAGTACGAAAAAGACCCGCAATGTACATCGGAGACGTAAGCAGCCGGGGTCTTCATCATCTGGTTAACGAAGTGGTTGACAACAGTATTGATGAAGCATTGGCGGGATATTGTGATATGATAGAGGTCAAAATTAATAAAGATGGCTCTGTTTCGGTAGCTGACAACGGCAGAGGAATTCCGGTAGATATGCATCCGGTTGAAAAACGATCTGCTCTGGAAGTGGTAATGACCGTTCTGCATGCCGGCGGAAAATTTGATAAAAGCTCATATAAGGTTTCCGGTGGTTTACACGGCGTGGGTGTTTCGGTGGTTAATGCTCTTTCCGAATGGCTGAAAGTGGAAGTTAAAAGAGATGGGCAGATATATTTTCAGGAATATAAAAGAGGAATTCCAGTTAAACCTGTCAAAGAGATAGGCAAAACTAAACGCGGTGAACGAGGCACAACAACAACTTTCTTTCCCGATCCGGAAATATTTAAAGCAACAGAATTCCGTTTTGATATTCTTGCTGAAAGAATGAGAGAGCTTGCATACCTCAACAAAACCATTACAATTAAAATCAGAGACGATAGAAACGGGGGCGAAGAGGAAACTTTTCACTTTAAGGGAGGTCTGATTGAGTTTGTTAAGTATCTTGACTCATCAAGACAGGCGCTGCACAAAACAGTTTATATTGAAGGCGAAAAAGACAACACACCGGTTGAAATTGCTTTTCAATATACTGACGGCTATTCAGAAAACATTTTTTCATACGTAAACAACATTAATACGCACGAAGGAGGAACTCACCTGGTTGGTTTTAAAACTGCTCTTACCAGGACGCTCAATAATTATGCATATAAAAACGGACTTGTTAAAGAAGGAAAAATTACCCTGACCGGAGATGATTTTAGGGAGGGATTAACAGGAGTAATTTCCGTTAAGGTTGCAGAACCCCAATTTGAAGGACAAACTAAAACCAAGCTTGGTAACAGCGAAACAAAGTCAGCAGTTGAAACACTCGTTGGTGAAAAGCTTGCTGAATTTCTTGAAGAGAATCCACCTGTTGGAAAAAAAATTATTGAAAAGTGTATGCGCGCTGCAGAAGCAAGAGAAGCAGCAAGAAAAGCTCGCGACCTTGCCAGAAGAAAAAATGCGCTGGACAATATGAATCTCCCGGGAAAACTCGCAGACTGCAGTATTACAGATCCGGAACATTGTGAAATATATGTTGTTGAAGGAGACTCTGCGGGCGGGTCAGCAAAACAAGGAAGAGATAGAAAGTTTCAGGCGATACTTCCATTGAGAGGAAAGATTCTGAATGTGGAAAAAGCAAAGATGAATAAGATTCTCGAAAATAATGAAATCAGGGCAATCATTTCTGCAATAGGGGCAGGTCTTGGTGCAGAGTTCGACCATTCTCAATCCAGGTATGGAAAAGTAATTTTAATGACTGACGCCGATGTTGATGGAAGCCACATCAGAACGCTGCTTCTCACTTTTCTTTACAGGCACATGAAAGACCTGATTACTTCTGGTAAAGTTTATATTGCACAACCGCCTCTTTATAAAGTTAAAAAAGGGAAAGAAGAATTTTATGCATACGATGAGAAAGAGAGAGATCAGATAATAAAAAGACTGAAGGTTGATGGAAAGGAAAAAGACAAAAAGAAAGTCGAAGAAAAAACAGAAGAAACTGCTGGAGAAGAAATAACAGAAGAAAAAGAAATTAAGGGAATTGTTATTTCCAGATACAAGGGCTTGGGGGAAATGAACCCGGAACAACTTTGGGAAACGACAATGAATCCGGAAACCAGAACAATACTTCAGGTGACACTTGAAAGTGCAGCAAGCGCGGATAAAATTTTTGAAACTCTTATGGGCGACGATGTTGAACCCAGAAAAGAATTCATTGAAAAACATGCTAAGTACGCTAATCTGGATGTTTAATTAAATATGAAAAGAAGAAAAATATATATCCTGCAGCTTGACAAGGACGATCCAAAGCGAGAGCTGGAGTTTGAAGTTGCGTTTAATTTAAGCCTAACAGAAAAGCAGCGATACAAAAGAATGATGATGCTTATAAAGCGAACAATGGAAACAGTTAAAAAATATGACTATCCAAAAACTCCTTCGATCATTAAAAGATCATAGAGTAAAATTTATGGTCATTGGTGCACTGGCTTTTCCTGCACATGGTTATGCACGATCAACGTATGACATAGATATTTTTTATGAACCAACGAATACAAATATTAAAAGACTATTAAAAGCATTATAGTGTCGGTTATCAAGGACTTGAAGATTTAACTTTAGACGACCTGACAAAAAAGAAAACATTATTTCGTCAATATGTTTTAGATACAGATATTCACCCATTCGTAGCAGGTGTAAATTTTAATAAAGTATGGAAAACCAAGGTGAATGTAGAAATAGAAAAAGTTCAGGTGTTTGTTCCATCTCTTGATAATCTTATAGCTATGAAAAAAGCAGCAGGACGTAAAAAAGATTTAGCAGATTTAGAATTTTTAGAAGAAATCAGAAAGCAAATAAAAAAGAAGAAATAAAGTTTTATGGCAACAATATTTGAAAAAATAGTACCCGTTACTCTTGAAGAGGAAATGAAATCCTCTTACATAGATTATGCAATGTCAGTGATCGTTGCACGCGCATTACCAGACGTAAGAGACGGATTAAAACCAGTTCATCGAAGAGTGCTTTATGGAATGCACGAACTCGGAATGTTTCATAACAAAGCATATAAAAAATCTGCAAGAATCGTTGGAGAAGTTCTTGGTAAATATCATCCACATGGAGACACAGCAGTTTATGATTCTATGGTAAGAATGGTACAAGAGTTTTCGTTGCGCTATCCGCTTGTTGATGGACAGGGTAACTTTGGTTCCGTTGATGGCGATTCACCAGCAGCAATGAGATATACAGAGGCAAGGCTTGCACGTATTTCAGAAGAAATGTATCGTGACCTTGACAAAAATACGGTTGATTTTGTTCCTAACTTTGATGATTCCCTGCAGGAGCCAACCGTATTACCATCATATCTTCCAAATTTATTAATAAACGGGTCCAGCGGAATCGCTGTTGGAATGGCAACGAATATTCCTCCTCATAACCTTGGCGAGGTAGTTGATGGTTTAGTCGCGCTGATAAAAAATCCCGGCATAACAATAGAAAAACTGATGAAGAACATCATCGCCCCGGATTTTCCAACGGCAGGAATAATTTATGGTTATGCAGGAGTCAAAGAAGCATTTCTAACAGGTCGGGGAAGACTCATTGTCCGCGCAAAAGCAAATATTGAAACACAGAAAAATGGTCGCGAACATATTATTATTACTGAGCTTCCATATCAGGTAAACAAAGCCAACCTCATTGAAAAGATGGCTGAGCTTGTTCGCGCGGGGAAGCTTGACGACATTAGTAATATAAGAGATGAATCAGACAGAGATGGATTACGTGTTGTAATCGAATTAAAGAAAGATGCACAGCCGCCGATAGTTCTTAACCAGCTATTCGTTCACACACAAATGCAAACAACATTTGGTGTTATCATGCTTGCGCTGGTTAAAGGCGTTCCAAAAGTTCTCAATCTAAAAGAAATGCTTCAGTATTTTCTTGAACACAGAATGGACGTGCTAATTCGCCGAACAAAATTCGAGCTTGACGCCGCAGAAAAAAGAGCACACATACTTGAAGGATACATCATTGCGCTGGATAACATTGATGCCGTAATTCAAACCATAAAAAAATCAAAAGATGTTGAGACCGCAAAACAAAATCTGATGAAGAAATTCAAGCTGAGCGAAATTCAGGCAAAAGCGATACTTGATATGAGATTGCAGCGACTGACCGGACTTGAAAGACAAAAGATAGAAGATGAATATAAAGAAACCATAAAGCTCATCGAAAAATTAAAAGGCATATTAAAAAGCGAAGAACGAAGAAATATTATCATCACCGAAGAACTTCTTGAGCTGAAGAAAAAATATGCGGACAAAAGAAGAACAGAAATCGTTTACGATTATGAAGACTTTTCACTCGAAGATATAATAGCAGAAGAAGACGTTGTTGTCACAATTTCTCATAGTGGTTTTATTAAACGTTTCCCTGTTAGCGGATACAGAAAACAGGGAAGAGGCGGCAAAGGTGTTACTGGTGCCGGAACTAAAGAAGACGATTTCATAGAACATATGTTCATCGCATCAACTCACCAATATATTCTTTTCTTCACAGACAAAGGAAGAGTTTACTGGTTAAAGGTGCATGAAATTCCGGAAGGCGGAAGAGCAGCGCGTGGAAGATCCATCCTGAATATTCTTCAAAAAGAAAAAGAAGAAATGATAACGGCATTTGTTGCCGTTAAGGAATTCAGCGATGACAAATTTCTTATTATGGCAACTGAGCACGGAACGATAAAGAAAACAGTTCTCTCTGCATACGGAAATGTTCGCAAGGGCGGAATAAATGCGATTAACCTGAAGAAGAATGACAGACTAATTGAAGTAAAGATGACAGATGGAACTAACGATATTATGATTGGAACAAGAAACGGTTTTGCTGTAAGATTCCATGAAAAAGATGCGCGTAATATGGGCAGAACAGCCACAGGCGTAAGAGGAGTTCGTCTTGGAAAAGGCGACAAAGCTGTTGGATTACTTGTTATTAAACGCCAGGGCATGAGCGTACTTGTTGTTACTGAAAAGGGATATGGCAAACGATCTGATGTAAACGATTACCGGCTGACTCACCGCGGCGGTAAAGGAGTAATAACAGTAAAAACGAGTGACAAGATTGGGAAATTAATTGCGATGATGGAAGCAAATGACAACGATGAGCTGGTAATTATTTCAACAAAAGGAATGGTTATCAGACAAAGTATGAAAGATATTCGTGTGATGGGAAGAGCTACCCAGGGAGTTAGAGTAATAAGACTGAAAGACGGAGATTCTATAGCTGATATCGCCAAAGTTGTGCCCGAAGACGAAAACGGAGAAGAACAATAATAGCAAACAATTATTATTGAAAAAGGGACCCGGCGAAGTCCCTTTTTTATTATTCATCTGAAAAATTATGAAATCATCATACGTATCAAGCTTTATAATTTCAACTGGAAAAAGCAGTTTAACTTTTTTCATAATACTTTTCCTTATTAACAAAAACGGGTATAGTCAAATTACGGATACTGGATATGAAAGTATTCAAGCGGATAAACTTATCTCAACAGTTAGAATACTTTGTTCAGAAGAATTTGACGGGCGACTTCCCGGAAGTGAAGGATACAACAAAGCAGCAAAGTTTGCAGCGGAAATGTTTGAACAAGAAGGAATAATCCCCGCGGGAGATGAAAAATATTTTCAGTATTTAAATGTAGAATATAACCAGATTGATACGCCGGTTGTTTTTAAAGCGGTTGTAGCAAAGGAACTTTATTTTTTTCAGCATGGAAAAGATTATGTCTTCAGAGGATTTACCGGATCGGGAAATCTAAACCTGCCGGTTGTATTTTGTGGATATGGTATATCAAGACCGGATCTTGGTTATGACGATTATCATGATATAGACGTAACAAACAAAGTAGTTTTAGTTTTCAAACAAAATCCTTCCTGGAAAATAAACGATCAACAATGGGGAAATGAAAATCCAAGAGAAAAGTCACAGGTTGCTTTTAAACATGGAGCAAAAGGAATTTTATTTGTTTCTCGTCCAAACGACTCCAAACCGCAACCGCTTATAGGAAGCGTACTGCACGGAGACGGAGATCAGCTCGAAGATTTTCCGCAGTTACATGTTTCAATTGATCTTGCAAATGATTTGTTGAGCGGCACAGGCGTATCAATAAATGAATGTCAAAGTAAGATTGATAGTAATAAAGCACAATTTTCTTTTCACACCGAAAGCAAAGTGAAAATTAAAGTTAAAGCAAATTATGAGAAGAATGCAAAAACTATGAATGTAGTCGGACTCATTGAGGGAACGGATCCGGAACTAAAAGAAGAGTATCTGATAATAGGCGCACATCTTGACCATGTCGGTTCGCAGGCGGGGCTTTTATTTCCGGGTGCAAACGACAACGCTTCCGGATCAGCGGGTGTTTTGCAGCTTGCTGAAGCTTTTATGAAAAGCGAATTGAAACCCAAAAGAAATATTCTGTTTGTTCTTTTTGCATCAGAAGAACAAGGCCTTTTAGGATCAAAGTTTTTTGTTGAGAATTTAAACCTGCCTGCCGGAAAGGCAGGGATTGATACCAGCAAAATAATTGCAATGTTGAACCTCGATTGTATTGGATATGGAGACAGTATTCAGGTCGGCAACGGAAAAAGTTCTCCGGAATTGTGGAAACTTGCGGATGAAATTGACCGGACAAATTCAAATCTTATGGTTAACGATACCTGGAGCGGCGGTGGAGCGGATCTCACTCCGTTTTATGAAAAGAATATTCCAGGATTATATTTCGTTTCCCGATACAGCTATGATCACTTGCATCTTCCAACTGACCTGCCAGAAACATTTAATCTGTCTTTATATAAAAGCATAGTTAAGCTTGTATATTTAACAGCGAGAAAAATAGCAGACGGCAATTACCTGCGGGAAAAATAATAAATTAGATTAAAGCAAAATGCTTAAAGATCATTTTATACATCAGTTTAAATACAACGATTGGGCAACAAAAAAAGCAGCAGAATCATTTATAGGTTTTGAAGAAAAAGATGAAAGATTAAACGAACTTCTTTCGCATATTATTTCGTCGCAAAAAGTTTGGTTAAGCAGAACTCTGTTAAGAGACATTTATCTTAATCCGTGGGAAAAATATTCAACACAGAAATGTATTGAGCTATCAACAGAAATTACGGCCGAATGGATTAATCTTCTTGAAGGATTCAGTGACATTGATTTTGAAAAAAGAATCGATTATAAAAACACAAAGGGAGAAAAATTTGTAAACACCGTTTTAGATATTGCTGCTCACATAATAAATCATTCAACATATCATCGCGGGCAAATTGCTCAGAAAGTAAGAGCACTTGGCGGAACGCCAGCAGTTACGGACTATATTTTTTATCAGAGAAAATTTTATTAATGACCGTTAAGACAATAATGAAGGTGCGCCCTATCGGCAATAACGTTTAGTATATCTGCCAATGTCGATAGTTAAAGAAATATTAGCTGTTTAGCAGCTTCCATATTGCTGCTATTTTTTTCGGGGCTTAATTTTTTACTTGCAGTTTTGGACTCCTAAAAGAAATAAAACCAAAGGCTACAGCAAATACAATATAAAACACAGTTAAAACCCAAATAAAAACACTTGTTGGATTTCCATCCATAGCCATCTTAATCAAAGTTAGTCCACCAATTAAGAAATGTGTAAAGTTCCCAAGACTTAATGGCTTTGCATAAATTCCACCTATAAGTATAGTTTTCGCCATCCAATTTAAAATTGCAAAACCGAGATATAACGATCCTGCTAATTGCATGAAAGGCAGCAATGCGTCAATAGTTGGTTGACCGAGCAATATGAACGTTTCGCCAGGCATAAACAGCAATAGTAAACCAATAATTCCCATAACAATTGCACTTGCTATCATTAAATATTTTCTATTCATCCTGTTAATTCTATTTTGTTTAACATAAAACTTGAAAAAGGAAAATTAATTGGCAGACGCACAACGGTTTGGCGCTTGACGCAGTGGCGGATTTTGGAGTAATTCACTGTCAGCCAAGCACAAACTTTGATAGGAGCACAAAACTTGACTTTACCACCGAACCGCCACTTGTGTGTAGGTGCTGTTATGCACCGTTCTTTTATTCATTCTTTGTGTCAATAAGTTCAAAAATAAATTCTTTCAAGATTTCTACGTCACTCTCAATAGATCCCTTCATATATCTTTTGTAAATACTTTCGTTGTCTGGCGGGTTGAGATTTAAAGTCAACCCTTTTTCCAATGACAACAGTCTTAAAAACTCTCTTTGTGTTCGTCCGTTTCCTTCTCTGAATGGGTGTAAATAGTTGACGTTATCTAGAATTTCTGCCAATTTTTCGGCCAACTGTTTATTGTTGTTTTTCGGAATTTTCTTGAACTCTGCAATCAACTGGTCAATGTATCTAAGGGCGTTGTCAAAATGTGAAGTAGGGAAAAACTGTTTACCGTCTTTGCTTATTTCAACAATTCGCTTTTTTCCTGCCCAAACGTAAATGTCTTGAAACAAATGTCTATGAATTTCAAAAAGACTGTCAATTCCTTTGATTTTTATCGGATTCTCGTCAAGTTCTTGAAGTCGTTTTGTTACCGCACCACTCTCAACAAAGAGCAATACATCAGGGTCTTCAATGTCTTGTAAATTCCGTAAAATTCCTGTCTTCGGGTTTGTGTAGGTGTAGTCAGGGTCTATGTATTTGTAGGAATTAGACATAGGCTTTTTGTTTGGCAAATACCACAAGTTCAGTTAGTGATATTTTTCCTGTAACATAGTCCCGAATGATTTCAATTCCTTTTGGAGTTGGGTTAAAACCTTCAAACATATTGCTTCCTAAAGCATTTGCAGTGCTTTCTAAAGTTTTCAAGTCTGAAAATTTCACACCCATTATTGTCAGGTTATTTCTGTCTATTTCTATTGTGTTAAACATACTTTTTAGTCTTAAATTGTTTTTAAATTTACAAAATTTCCGGATTAAATCGTTAGTTTTCTGTCGTTTTAGAATGGTGCTTAACGTTTTGGCGCTTGGCGCAATGGCGGATTTCGGAGTACAAAACTGTCAATAACCACTGAACTTAAATAGAAGCACAAAGCTCCAAGTTTGCACGTCAACCCGCCTGACGCAAAGCCCGTGTTAGCACCAGTTTTTTTTCATTCTTTGTTAATTAAATTATATTCTTCAAGTGCGTCAGTCCAAATATTTTTTTCATTAAGTCGAATTAGTTCCAAAACAAATTTCGTGATTTTTTCTTGGTCTAAATTGTCTTTGCCAATTTCATAAATGAAGTCTTGTGATAATTGGTCGTCTAAGCATTTCGCATTGTTGTCAATGTTGCAACAGCCATATCCGTCAAAGGAAATTCTGCATAAATTAATACGTTTGTCTGTCGTGTAATTGAAGTCAAGAAATACAGAACCGTCCAAACAACCTAAATAAAAGTCTGCTTTCCTACTTTCAGGCATTGTTGTTTTAAAAAAGCCAAAGTCTTGTCCCATATTGTTAAGTTCTACTTCCAAACAAATTCTTTTGCTTTTTGACTTTCTGGGTCAAACCACTCTTCAGCAATTTCTTGAAAAATTGGCTGTCCATTTTTGTCAGTTCTTGTTTGAATCAAGTCGCCAACAGGTGCACCGTGTAAATATCTCAGTCGTCCGCTTGAGTCAAACTTAATTTTCTCGTCATTAAGTAACGCTTCAAATTTTGGAAAATTCTTGATATTGTCTTTCGTTATTCTGATTCTTTCCATTGTTTGTGGGGTCGTCCGTTACAATGACCGCTAACGGTTTGGGTATTGCCGAAGGCGGGGATTTTTAGCACAAAAGTTCAATCGAAGAACGAATGTTGAACCTTGCATAAATGTTAAATCGAAGCCGTTCAGCCCCGCTTTTGGCAATACCTTGTTATGGGCTGCCAAACTTCTGTCCAATGTCAGTTGTCGTTGTTCCATTTCGCTAATCTTCTAAATGTCGTGTCGCACATTTTGCAATTTGGTCGTCTGACGGAGCTAAGTCAAACTCAAATCTTAATTGCGGTTGTGAATAAAGTTTGTTTTTAATGAACTTTGAAATCCATTTTTCAAATTTTTTGATTGTCGCTTGGTCGTCAAACACTAAGTGCTTTTGTCCTCGTCTGATTATGTGTTTCAGTTCCTGCGGTAATGGTCTTGGCTCGTCACCGAAATAATAAAAGTGCTTTGATAAAAGCGAAAATTGTCCGCCCAAATCCCGTTTTACGTTGTCTTGGTTATGAACGCTTTTTCTCAATGTCGGTGGATTAACAGTTGAGTAGTCGTAAATGCAGTCGCCCATACGCAAACGGAAGTCACGGTTGAACCATTTAGGAATTTTCTTGATTAAATGTTGTCGGCAATGTTTGTCATAGTCAGCAAGCGAAAGTTTTTTTGTCACTTTCATAGCATAAACTACGCTGTCTGAAAGGTCGTAGGTATTGCCGTCTTTTAGACGTGAGTTTTTAGAACCTGTCCCAATAACCCAGTCGCCAACGTTTGCTTTACGTCTGATGTCCGGTTTGCAAATTGTCAATGTGCAAGTTCCCCAAAACGGATTTGGTGCTGCTCCATCGTCATACCGTAAAACATAAGAGTAAAGTTTTTGCGTCATTGTCGTTTGTTAGTTTGTTGCACGGTCGTCAAAATTGGTTGCCCATAACGGCTACGCATTTATGCAGGACTGGAATTAGAATTCCCGTCCGCCGGAACCGTAGCCAAATTTATAACTAAAAGTTCATTGTTATTACTATTGCTCAATAAAGTTTCTTCAGCCCGGATTGCTGCTGAAAGATGCACCACTGCTCATTGTTAGCACTTCAGCCAGGCTTGCATAAATGCGAATGTTGCCTGCTGGCGTTCTGTGTCCACCGAAAGTTTGTTACCAACTCTCAAACTTTGTCCCCTTTAGAAAATAGTCGTAGGAGAAAAGCTGGTCATTGATTTCTTTCTTCTTCAATAAATATTCTTTTGTGTCTATCTTGTTGTTTTCTCTGGCTTTGAAAAGTTGTTCTAACTCCTGTTTCTTGAGGTGTCGTTTCTTGACATTCTCATAATCTTCTAAGTCTTTTTGTCGCTGTTGAACAACGTCTTCCCGATGTCTATTAGGATTTTCCTGGTTGGTTGTCTTGTCAAGGGAATGACCGTAGCGTTCAATGAATGAAATAGCCTGCCCAAACTCAAAGAATGGCTCTTGCCTTATGTACTGCTCGTAACCTTTTGAATTAAACTGAATGTCACCTTGCCTTGTGATAATTGTCCAACGATTTTCGCCTGCTTTTTCAATGTCTTCAATTTCAAAAGCGTTTTCAAAGCCGATGTCAAAGTCAAACGTCAAATTTTGAACTGATATAAAAACAAGTGTCGCCGGTGCAACCCAAAATGTAAACGACAATCCTTCTAAGTCTGGTTTGTTCCATTGAAGAATATAATCAATGTCAAGCTCTAAATCATCTGTCAAACGGATTTTATAAATGTTACAGTCATGCCAACCCATTTGTTCAAAGTCTTTATCCGTCCATATTTTTTTCTCTAACTCGTATGTCATTGTTGAATTTGTAGAGTGTCGCAATACGCTTGCAGGCAACGTCCAGCATATTTGCGAAGGCACGGCATTTGAAAAACGTCAGCCGAGTACATGCACAAAAGTTGATAGTAGTACAACTGCTCAATTACTTCCGTCAGCCGTGCTTTCGCAAATATGTTTGTTGGGCGTAGTTTTTCCATTCAAGGAAATTATCTAAATGCCTCCCCAGCTATATACGTGTCAAAAAATTCTTGAAACTTTTTTATTTTATTATTTTCTATAACCACAAAATGAACAAAGTCAGAGGAATAGACTCTTTGTGTCCCAATAGCTTTACATGTCATGTGTCCAATAACTGCAACGGAATCGTCATCTGTTAGAAACCTTTTTGGGGTAAGCTCTAATATTTCTTCTGCATTTTTGCCAATATTTAGCCATTCTAGGAATCCACTGTGTCCATGTCTCGTCCCTCCAGCAGGGTTAAATGGATTTTCAGGCTCTCCCCATTCAACGTTCTCGTCTAGTATGCCTAAGATTCTGGCTATATCTTTTTTTGAAAATGCCTCATATAATGATTTTACGACGGCAATATTTTGCTCAGTATGCTTCACAGTTTGCATTTAATAAAATTACGCCCAACGGTTCAGGGCTTGGCGTAGTAGCGGCTTTGCAGCACTACCGTTGATACGAAGCACCAAAGTTCAAATTTAGCAAAAAGTTTCATACGAAGCACTTCACCCGCCATTACGCCAAACCCTTGTTATAGGCTGTGGTTATTTGTCGTCCGTTGTCCGTTGGTCGGTCGTGTGTCGGCTAAAAAATAAAAAAAAGAGAGGGAAAGAAAAATTTTTGTTGGGTCGGGAAAGGGCAAGTTCTTTTGTAAACTTGGATTGTGCATTGGTTTGTAGCGGTTTGCTAATGTGCTTGTTCCTGTGTGTCGGCTGTTTTGTTGCTTCTGTGATATTTCCTTTTGTTTAACCTCTTGTAATGCTATGCGTAAAGTTTCAACGCCTCCTGTACTATTTTGCAAATTTCCTTTTGGGGCAAATCTTGGTTAGGGTCAAACAGCATAATCCGAATATTTACCCTTTCTTCTGCTATCAGTTTTTCACTCTTGATGTATTTACCTTTCATAAAGGCGATATAAGGTTGCTGATATTTTTTGTGAAACCATAGATAGCAAAACATTTTTCCTTTATAGTAAAAAAATGGACAGCCGTATTTCCATTCGGGTGTAATGTGTTTGTCTTGCGATAGAATAATATCACGCAATGCCAAATAACAACTCCTTAAAGGTTCGCTTTGTTGCAGATAAAAATTATATAATGGCGGCGTGCTGTTCATTGTTTCAAAAATGCTTTATCTCAATCCAACGCTTTCCATTGAAATTTTTGAGCCGTATCGCCTTCCATTACCCAACCCAGCCCGGGATAGTCCAAATGTGCACCGGCTACAATCCACTTGTTTTTTACGGCTTGTTGCATAATATGGTAGCGGGTAGCAGCAGCTTGTTGGACATTGCTGTCATACACTGTACCTGCCTGTATTGCCTGAAACTGAATGTCAGGAAAATGAACAACATCGCCCCACACTAAGACTTCTGAACCGAACAGAAAAGCAGTATGCCCTCTGGTGTGCCCATAAGTTGCAATCGACTGAGCACCAAGCGGTAATTTATCACCAATTTCGAAATATTTTACCCTGCCTTTTTTTGTATAAGGTCGGGTATCGGCATTGGAGATACCAGATGGAGCTTCTGTTTTATTGACCCACAAAGTGGCATTGGGATAAATAGCACTGCCATTTTTGTTCACCAAACCGCCCGTGTGGTCATCGTGGTTATGCGTGAGGAATATATGCTTTATTTCTTCGGGAGCTATGCCAGACAGCCTCAATGATTTTTCAATATTGCCCAAGCCCGGATTAAAGCTATCATAGTTATTTCCTGCACCGAAATCAACGATTGCCAATTCGCCATTTTGCTCTATCAAAAAAGCATTGATAGAAGTAATGATTCCCTTATTTGTTTCCCTGTCTGGATTGGCGGTAATCAGGGCTTCTATCTTGTCATTCAACAAACCCCTGACTTCATTGCGATTCATATACAGGATACCATCAAATAAGGCAGTTACTTTCAGTTTAGAAGTTGTATGGGTAAAAAACGCCGGTGCAATAATATCCGATATGTTGTGTTCGGATAATGTACCTTGTTTTGGTGGATTATTTTGCCCCTGGCACGAAACGATGCTCATAACTAACAATATAAATGTATAGGATTTTAGTTTTTTCATTCTTTTTAAACTTTAGAAATAACAACGATTTAGCCTATTCTTTTTTGACGTTTTCTTTCTGTTGTTTAATACACTTTCTCCAATACTAAGTATTCTACCTTTTCAAAATAAGGAAACAGAGGTAGTTCGGACATTAGTTGCTTTACTTTTTCAATATCGGTTTCTTTAAACACAACCACTCCGCCACCGTTGTTTTCTCTGGCAAAAAGATGTTCGATAATTCCGTTGTCCCGCCAAGAATTGGTCATTGCGTACTCGGCTTCCATTACACCTGCTATTCTTTCGTCTTTGGATAAATAGGTGGTAACTAAAATTCGGTTCATTATTGTTTAGATTTTTCTATCGGTTAATTTTAAAGGAAACATTGATATTGTTTGTGGCTGTAAATAGTCTAACCCAAGTGGTAATAAACATTTCCATACCTCTTGACGCTACAATTTCGCCCAAATCAAGTATATCTTTCCAACCAAATTGATGCAAAATTTCGGTTACTTCCTGTTTCGCTTCGGCATTGTTGCCACACAATAACATTGTGGCTTCGCCCGAACTTTTTTCGGGGTTGGTCATCAGCTCACAATTCACGGTATTGAGCGTTTTAACAACATAGGCTTTTGGCAACATTTTTTGAATTTCCTCTCCAAGTGAAGTGGTGTTGATATATTGAGGCAGAAGTGTTGGCGGAAAACCGTTGCTTAAATCGAGTGAATTGCTTTGGTCAATCACAATTTTGCCGTCAAAAAATTCAAGTCCTGCCTGTTGAAAAACAGACATAGTTGCTTCTCCTTTTGTACAGTTAAAGATGATTTCTCCAAACTGAACCGCTTCGGCAAAAGTACCTGCTGTGGCTTTTTCGCCATTTTGTTTTGTCCATTGTTCGGCATTTTCATTGTTAGCAGTGCGACTGCCCATTTTTACTTCGTAACCCAATTCTACTAATTTGGTTGCAATAGTTCTGCCTACTTCTCCTGTTCCTAATACGCCTATTTTTTTCATTTTTATACTTTTAATTTTTTGAGTACAAAGGTAAAATGGCAATATCAGGCAAACTAACGTAAAAGAAACAAAAACTTACAAATTTCAAACATTACGAAATTTCACAGGACTTGTGTCAAGATGTTTCTTGAAAAAATTATTGAAGTGGGTTACTTCGGAAAATCCCAATGCGTAGGCAATTTCAGCAACGTTCCAAGTGGTTTGTTTCAAAAGTATTTTGGCTTCCTGCAATACTCGTTCAGCAATGATTTGTGATGTGGTTTTACCTGTAATTTCTTTTACCGTTCTGTTCAGGTAATTGGCGTGTATGTTTAATTGCGTGGCGTAATCGGCAGGGGAACGATATAATAATGTCTGATGATTGTCGTCAATAGGAAACTGACGTTCCAACAACTCTAAAAACAAAGTGGTAATGCGTTGCGAAGCATTGTTTTCGTGATTGCCGAAAGTAGTTGCAGGTTGGATTTTCAAGGCAAAAAGAACAATCTCGTACACGATAGTACGCAATACATCGTATTTGTATTGAAAATCGGAATTTATCTCGTCAAACATACGCTCAAAATGCTGTTGTAATATGTTGTGCTGTTCGTCCGTAAGTTCAAAAACGTGGTTTTCATTGGGCTGAAAAGGCGAATAGTTGTTCAGGTTTCCGTACTGATGAAAAAAGGCTTGGTCAAAAATGCAAAACATACCACTATGTATGCTGTCTAAATGTTCCCAACGATAAGGAATAAAGGGATTTGTAAAAACCAATGCAGGTTTTGTCAGTTCAATAATTTTATCGGCATATTCAATTTTGCTTTCGCCAACAAGCAGGGTTATTTTAAAATAATCTCTGCGTATGTAGGGCGAAAATTTGATATTGTTTCCGTTGAATGGCTCTATTCTGAAAACGTTGAAGTGTCCAATATCGTTATGCAGATTATCGGGCAACCACTCGTTTCTTCTTTTGTAAAATTGTTCTATTGTTTCTGCCTTTTTCATTGTGCAAACTTACAAAATTCAAATAAGTTAAATCTTATCTGTGTCGGAATAGTTGTCTGTCAGAGGTCGGACTGTTAGGGTTGTGCGGTGTCCGACCATAGCCTATAACGGTTTGGGTATTGCCGAAGGCGGGGATTTTTAGCACAAAAGGTCAATCGAAGAACGAATGTTGAACCTTGCACAAATGTCCAATCGAAGCCGTTCAGCCCCGCTTTTGGCAATACCTTGTTAGCAGCAGATTTTCTTTCCATCGTCAATAGTTTGCCAGTTTAGTTAGCAGTTTTTCAAAGTCGTCTGTTGGCGATAAATCATTAGTCATATAGGAAAGGTCAAGTCGTTTGTTTTGAGAGAGTAAAACCAAATTGTCTTTCGGAAGTCCTGATGTAGTCGCAAAGTATTTATAGTAGCCGTCAAGGTCGGTCGTGTATTTTTTTCTATGAACCAAAGCCAGTGTCGGCAGAAATAGAAACACGTCTTTGTTTGTTATACCAAAAGTGTCAAAATATTTTTTGAGTTGATTTTTTGAGTTTGTGATTAACGTGTCAGGGTCAAAACCAGATTTCCCATTTTGTAATCGTCTCTTGTCGTTTTGAAAACGCTCTGGAGATAGAAATGGCTGTATCCAACCTGCTTTCGCTTTTACTTCAATAATCGCAAATGTTTTGTTGTCTTTGACAAGTCTAATGTCGGGAGCAGTCTTCTTCTCTTGTCGTCTAAGCAATATTTTCCAGCCCTTGTTAAGTGCTTTTGATTGATGATACAATATCCTTGAAATGAAAAATTCAAGCTCTCCCGTGATTGGAGAGTGGTAAGCTGTCTCAAAAAAGTCGTCCTTAAATTCTTGCTCAACTTTAGCAGACTGATACATTGAAATAATTGCATTTAGGACTTTGTCCGTGATTGGAAGTTGTCCCACAAAGTCTGTTGCAATCGCTTTTGCATTGTCGTCAATGTCTTGGTAATATTTTAGTCTGCTGTTAATCATTTATGCTGTCTGTCGTGGTCGTTGGTGTCCGTTAAATTTGCTGCTAACGGTTCTCAGCTATACGCAGGCAGGGATTTTAACCACTGAACTTCCTACGAAGAACTGAACTTTAAATTTACCACTTAACTGTCCTACGAAGCACGAAACCCCTGCTTGCGTATAGGTGATGTTATGCGGTCGGTTTTCATTTTCTCTTCTTTCTCGTTAATTTGTCAAGCAAAGTTACTAAATTTGCAGTCAAGCAAGAAGTTACTAATGACAAAAAAGAAATTGCCCGTTCGTTTTACGGGTCAGCACTTTACTATTGATAAAGTGCTAATAAAAGATGCAATAAGACAAGCAAATATAAGTAATCAGGATACGGTTTTAGATATTGGGGCAGGCAAGGGGTTTCTTACTGTTCATTTATTAAAAATCGCCAACAATGTTGTTGCTATTGAAAACGACACAGCTTTGGTTGAACATTTACGAAAATTATTTTCTGATGCCCGAAATGTTCAAGTTGTCGGTTGTGATTTTAGGAATTTTGCAGTTCCGAAATTTCCTTTCAAAGTGGTGTCAAATATTCCTTATGGCATTACTTCCGATATTTTCAAAATCCTGATGTTTGAGAGTCTTGGAAATTTTCTGGGAGGTTCCATTGTCCTTCAGTTAGAACCTACACAAAAGTTATTTTCGAGGAAGCTTTACAATCCATATACCGTTTTCTATCATACTTTTTTTGATTTGAAACTTGTCTATGAGGTAGGTCCTGAAAGTTTCTTTCCACCGCCAACTGTCAAATCAGCCCTGTTAAACATTAAAAGAAAACAGTTATTTTTTGATTTTAAGTTTAAAGCCAAATACTTAGCATTTATTTCCTGTCTGTTAGAGAAACCTGATTTATCTGTAAAAACAGCTTTAAAGTCGATTTTCAGGAAAAGTCAGGTCAGGTCAATTTCGGAAAAATTCGGTTTAAACCTTAATGCTCAAATTGTTTGTTTGTCTCCAAGTCAATGGGTAAACTGTTTTTTGGAAATGCTGGAAGTTGTCCCTGAAAAATTTCATCCTTCGTAGTTCAAAGTCGGGTGGTTGTCAAGATGATTTTTCTGGTTTGGTGTCGTCTTTTAAGCTGCCGCATAACTCGTTTATAGGTCTCACAAAGTCAGACGAATACAACCATAATTAGCCGTATAGGTCTCATTAACGTGAGACTTTATTTTTCCAAACTTAAATAAATTTTTTTATAAATCATCAAATGGCGACTTTATTTTTTGTAAACTTTTTGTTGATACATGTGTATAAATCTCGGTTGTTTTACTGCTTTTATGACCGAGTAATTCTTGTATAAACCTTAGATCGGTACCCGATTCTAACAAATGTGTAGCATAAGAATGTCTTAACCAATGCAGTGTTACAGGTTTGTTAATTTTAACTTTTACTAATGCCTGTTTAAGCACATTCTGTAAACTTTTTTCGCTGTATTGTTCGCCGGCGTTTTGTCCTTCAAATAACCAGTTCTTTGGTTTATACATTTTATAATACTCACGCAGCATTTCAATCACTTTATTTGAAACAGGCACAATTCTGTCTTTTCTTCCTTTTGCCTGCCTAACAGTCAACAGCCCCCGTTTACTATCTATATCTATTAGTTTCAGATTCAGCAATTCGCCTCTTCGTAAACCGCAGGCATAAATCAAACTAAGCATAGTTTTGTGTTTTACATTTGTGTGGGCTTTCAGAATTGAAGAGACTTCTTCTTTACTAAGCACATTTGGCAGCTTATATTCACGTCTTGGTCTTGCTATAATATCAACATCCAAGCTGCTGTGCTCTACTTCTCTAAAAAAAAGTTTAATTGCATTTACAACCTGGTTTTGATATGAAAAACTCAGTCCGTTTTTTATGATGTATTCATTAACGTATCGCACCACATCATCATTTGTTAAATCTTTTACAGGCTTGGGAAAGGCAAACATTAAAAATGATTTTGCGGCATCCAGATATGTATTAATTGTTGATGCACTGTATCGCTTGTGTTCCATCCACAACTTTAGTTTAGATAAACTCTTTTCAACTTCTGCAGGAAATTTAAACAAGGGCTTTTCTGCTAAACCAGCAGTTTCTATAATTGCCTTATCATTTAGCGCACCAATCAGTTTACTTAACTCAAATCTGTCTTTAGCAATAAACCATTTGTTCTTGGTTTTACTCCATCTTGCAACACCAAGTGTTTTAACTGCAGAAATTAACCCGACATCTTTCGGGAATATTAAAAACACCACATTGATATTGTGATGTTTTCCCGTCTCGAGAATTATTTTTGGCTTCATCGATAAAAATCGGCGTTTATGTTTTAGCTTAAATTAATATTTCTGTCAGTGATTCTTTATGTGCCTTAATCGTTTTATCCAAATCTTCTTTGCTATGAGCAGTTGAGACAAACAAAGCTTCAAATTGGGCTGGCGCAAGATAAATTCCCCGGTTCAACATTTCGTGGAAATATTTTCCATAAAAAAGCGTATCTGATTTCACCGCAGATTTAAAATCATCAACCGGCTGTTCAGTAAAAAACATGCACATCATCGAACCAACTCTGTTCATTGCATAATTTTTTCCAGCCGCTTTCAGATTTTCCTTGAAACCTTCTTCAAGATATGCAGATTTCTTTTCGAGCGTTTTATAAACCGACGGATGATTCTTAATATATTTAAGCGCAGCATAACCAGCAGCCATTGCAAGAGGATTTCCGCTTAAAGTTCCTGCCTGGTAAACAGGTCCAACGGGTGCAATCTTTTCCATTATTTCTCTCTTCCCGCCAAAAGCACCAACAGGTAAACCTCCGCCAATAATTTTTCCGAAAGTGGAAAGATCTGGTTTTATTCCGAGCACTTCCTGCGCACCACCTGCAGCAACACGAAATCCCGTCATCACCTCATCAAAAATCAAAACTATTTTTTCTTCATTGCAGATTGCACGAAGTTCTTTTATAAAATCAACTTTAGCTTTTACTACACCCATATTCCCGGCAACTGGTTCAATAATGATTGCTGCAATTTCATTTTTATTAGAAGAGATTAATTTTTTTACTGAATTGATATCGTTGTAATCTGCAAGCAGTGTATCTGCAGCATTTCCCTTTGTTACACCGGGAGAAGTTGGAACACCGAGCGTCAAAGCACCGGACCCGGCTTTAATTAAAAAATAATCTGCGTGTCCGTGATAACAACCTTCAAACTTTATAAATTTTTCTCTTCCTGTAAAACCACGCGCAGCACGAATTGCACTCATTGTTGCTTCTGTTCCACTGTTTACCATTCGCACCATTTCAACTGAAGGCACAAGTTCGGTAATTATTTTTGCCATTTTAACTTCAAGTGAAGTTGGCGCACCGAAACTCGTTCCGTTTTTTATAGCTTCTGATAAAGCTTTTATTATGAATGATGGATTGTGTCCGAACAGATGAGGTCCCCAGCTTCCGATATAATCTATAAACTTATTTCCATCCGCATCCCAGAACTTTGAACCCCTTCCCTTCTTTATAAATAACGGATCGCCGCCGACTGATTTAAATGCGCGGACGGGAGAGTTAACTCCACCCGGGATATATTTTTTTGCTTCTTCAAATAATATTTTGCTTTTAGTTGTATTCATAAAATTTAATCCTTATAAGAAATCGAACGCTGAGCTGCCTGACGGTAGGCAGGTGACGCAGGTTAAGCAGATAAAAAAATCAGTGTAAATCAGCCCAATCAGTGTCATCTGCGTTCTATTATTTTATTTAAATAGTATTTGATAATCCTTTTCTTTCCCTTTTTTCCACCAGTCTTCAGGAACGACTCGCCATGAACTTATGATTTCAGGAGTGATTATTTTATTTTCTTCAATCCATTGAATCATTGAATGCCGGAATTCTTTTTCTGTTGATGAAACAATTCTACCTGGTAAATCTTCCAGAGGAATCTCCGCTCCGCGGGTTAGATGACCTCCTCCTCCGCTTCCGCGGTAAGAATTAATCGCAGTCAGATAAATAGAATCGGGGTAAAATAATTTTCCATCCGATAAAGAGTTTATTGTTATTCTATCTCCTGCTGGTTTTGAAACATCTACAATATAATTTAATCCTGCTGCGGAAGAATAGTTATAAAATCTTTCTTCGGTTTCAGGTATTCCGTATCTGTCAGAATATTTAATGTTTCCGTTTTCATCTTTTTTAAAAAGAATCAGGTCATCATTTTCATTTTTCATTTGATTGAACCAGCCGCCGTAGGAGAATTCGAGATAGTTTTTAATTTCTTCGCCGGATAGTTTCATAGTATATAGAAAATTTTCATAGTGATATAGTTTAAAAACATCCTTCACATAAACCCAGCCCGAGTCAATTTCAGTATCGAATGACAACGGCGCAGTGAACGATATGTCTGCGTTTGTAATGTCTAATTGTATTTTATGAATTAAATCGACGAACGCAGATGGTCCGAACAAAGATTCCCTTGACGAAATACTTTTTGTAAACCGTCCGATTGGTTTGGTCACATAATTTTTTACAATGTTAAGATTCATCATGAACTTATTCATAAAAGAATCATCGGGTTTATAATTTTTAGTTTCGATAATTTCGCCCGCGATGTTTTTTCTGATCCATTTTGATGACGAGCGGTCATATTCAAATTGAATATCAGCAACGGCAATATTTCTCGCCCTTGAGGTTGGACCAAGGATTAAAACGCTGTCTCCATTGACGTTAGTTGTTTTAAAATTCCATCCCTGATGATCGTGACCGACGAAAACAATATCGAAACCAGAAACCCTCTCGGCGACAAGCTGTGATGCGTTTTCATTTTTGTAAGTGTTTTCATCTTCTCCGTCATAAGTATAATCAACACCAGAATGAAATAATCCCACAAGAAGGTCAGGTTTTTCTTTTTCTTTAATTATCTCGACCCACTTTTCAGCAGATTCAATCATATCCTCAAACATAATTCCCGACCAGAGTTTTTCGGGCAGCCAGCTTGTCACGCCGGGCGTCGTTAACCCAAGAACGGCAACACGGATACCGCTTCTCTCAATAATTGTGTAAGGTTCAAAGTACGTTTCCCTGGTATTAATATTCGTTGTATTCGCTGCAAGCCAGGGCATATTAATTTCATTTCTGAATTTATCATAGACTTCATGACCCGTTTCGATATCGTGATTTCCGATAGTTGCGGCGTCATAGCTCATAAAATTTAAAGCATCGGCGAATACATTTCGTCCGGTTTCATTAATAAAATTATAGTAGTAAGAAATAGGATCTCCCTGAATCAAATCACCATTATCAAGCAAAATTACCTGCTGGCTTTGTTTATTCCTTTGCGATTGTACATAAGTATAAACCTGGGCAAGTGAACTTGTAGTTGAAATATTGTTAACCAAATCAAATGGCAGTAAAGCGCCGTGGACATCGCTTGTTTCGATTATTTTAATATTAACAACCTGTGCAGAAGAAACGGTTTGCAGTGTAAAGAAAAGTAAAATCAACTCAAACAAAACAAACATATTCTTTTTGATCATACATTCCGGAGAGTTTGTTGAAAATTTTTCTGCAAAGTTAAGGATAAATATCCATCAATGAACAGAATATAAATGAATGGAAACAGAATAATCTTAAATTGATTTTATCCAGGCAGCAATTTTTTCTACACCGTCAATTATCGGCGAGCAGTAGATGGTCAAAAATTCATCTGTAATCTGATCTTCGGGACTGAAAGTTTCTGCTGCGGCAAGTGCGCGGGATCCATCAAAATCAACATAAGCAAGTCTCGCCGTAAATTCTGATTCGGGTCTGCCGAAGACACTACCGGGAAGAATAGCAACTCCGGTTTCCTCAAGTAATTTTGTAGTCATCTCCGCGCTGGTAAAAATATTTTTTGCTCTGAGTTTGTCTGCATAATTATTAAAATTGCAGAAAAGATAAAACGCACCGTCGGGCTCGGGGCATTCAATATCAGCATAAACAAGAATACCACGAATTTTCTCACCAAGTGCTTTCAGAATCTTCCTTGCATTCCACAAATATCTTTCGATTTCAATTCCACCTTTGAAAGCTTTCACGGCTGCATATTGAATTGGTGCGCTGGTAGCGGTGAATGTTTCACTTGCAACCGCAGCCATCGTATCAATTAAATTCTTTAGAGAATCAGGAAAAGTAAATGTGCCTAGTCTCCATCCGCCGGCGCCGCACCATTTACTCAAACCTCCCGAAACAATAGTTCCTTCCGGATAAAACCTGGCAATCGAAGTATGGGTTCCGCTAAAATCTAGTTCTCCATAAATTTCATCCGATAAAACAATAACACGGAATTTTCTTGCTACCGAAGCCAGTTCTTCCAATTCTTCTTTTCTGTATGTAACACCGGTTGGATTTGAAGGATAGTTTAAAATTACCAAACGTGGTCGTGAAGGATCAGACATACAAATTCTGTGTAAATCATCCGGCAGTAATCTCCATCTGTGATTTTCTTTCTTGTTGATCCACACAATTTGTCTTCCGATTATTTTTGCCTGCGGTGCATAAGAAACCCAGCTTGGTGTTGGAATAAGTATATCTCCGTAATAAACAAATTGAAGAAGAAACATCAATTCTTTTGAGCCGGGTCCGATTAAGATATTTTCAGCATTACATTGAAGATCGTTTCTTCTTGAATGATAATCTGCAACGGCTTCTCTCAACGAAAGCAGACCCTTTACTTGCTGATAATCTTTCTGAAATGCGTTTGCGCGTAATTCCTCAACAACAATTTGGGGAACCGGAAATGGCGAATAACCAAGTCCGAACCGGTAAATTTTTGTCCCCTGTTCCTTAAGTTTATTTGATAACTCATTAATGTAAAGAGTTGCTGACAGGGACATGCCCCGCACATTAAGATTAAGGCTTAGATCAAAAAAAGAATTTTGGTTATGCATATAATTATTCGAAATCTATTTCGGTTTCATTAGGTTTAAGAATATTGTTTAGCTCATCCGTAAAGAAAAATTTATCTTCACCAAATGCAGGCTTGAGATCGGTGTACCACGTTGCATTCTCATCAAACCGGGTAAAGAAAGATTTAGCCACCCAATCAGATCCTCTGCCTTGAATAAATCGCATTGTGAAAACCGTTTCATCGCCAATTTCATTAACTCCAAGTATCTGCATTTTACCGGGAAGACAGGACATACTTGGTCCACGCACTGATCTGCAAATCCCGCTAACAGATTGATA
>WBZY01000132.1_pt2 | contig 60283 bp, 53 predicted proteins | sample 5204191 | NCBI WGS metagenome assembly WBZY01 (sample SAMN12344363, study PRJNA552823) | activated sludge metagenome | biome: Activated sludge suspended growth; feature: Anammox Sidestream; material: Wastewater; isolation source: activated sludge from anammox sidestream of wastewater treatment...
AGGCTTCTCTTTAGAAAAACTGTTCCTTGTGTCTATATGTAGGGGAGTAGTGCGTCAATACATTTGGAAGGCTGATGCCTTACCACTTGGCGACTCCCGCGTGCGAGCGAGATTTTACCACATTCAAAAACATGGTCACACTTATTATCCAGAGGAGAAGATCGAATCAAAATATGGCGCCACAATAATCGAACAAAAGCGACATCGCCACCCCAAGGCGGTAATCACTGGAAGCAACAGCTAAACGGATGAGACTTGGAATGGTTACGGGCTGGCGCATTCAAGTTCTATTTCGACCTGCCTGATCGTTTCGTCTCTTTTCACTGAATCGAATGTTGTTTGTTCTATTTCGTTCCAAAGAGGGCAAAGGATAGAACTCATGGCTTTCGAGAGTTTGTTGGCTGATACTGTCAACTCTGCCGCCATCTGCCAATCAGAAAGATGAGCAAAGCCATCAATAAAAGGAATATACTCCACGCCAATTGTCGTTTGCAGATTATTACTAACTGCGCCATTCCACAACGGCTTGATTTCGTCCCATTGTTGATATTGACGCGCTAATTCAGCTTTTTGATAAAAGTAACACCAGGTTTTCTTTCCGCTGTTAAAGATATCGTCTCGCAGGTTTATATTTTGTCTTGTTTCCGGGAGAATTCTATCAACCGCGACCTGTGATGCAATTTCTTTGATGGTCCCCGGATACTGCTTATAATACTGATCTTCAGGAGTAACCAAGTGCAAACAGCGATCGTTTCGTGGGTCATAATAAAAGAACAAACTATCGGATGAATTTCCCTCAAAATAGGTTGTTGCGTGCTCCATTCGCAACGGGCTATTATCCATTCCAGTGGCGGATTCACCCGATACGAAATAATACCAGTACGATAGTCTGTTTTCAGCAGCAACCGGATTTGGTTCATACAATGAATTTACAGCCAGACTAAGGGAGAAATCTCCATAAAACGCAAAGTTAGCCTCCGAGTTGCCAATATCGGGCAGGGAGGGCTGCCAAACAAATAACGCTGTATTCCCTTCTATTCCTGGAGCCCTCCATATCAGTTGCTGAAGAAAGTTAGACTGATACTCCCACACTTTTCTATAGTCATTTGTATATCGAATGTGCCAAGTGATCGCCGCGCCAAGAATCATCAAGATCATGAATTTCTTGTGGTTTTGTTTAGAAACGATTCGTTCGATCACTGCGACGGAAATAAGAGCCGCGCCCGGCAACACGCCCAGGGCTAACCGCGAATTATATGGGGGCTCCGTCCACTGGATTGAATAGGACGCAATATAAAACGGGAGAATTCCAAATAAGAGGCTGGGCAAGCCCAAGAAAACAGCCTGGGTTGACCATTGTTCAGGGTTTTGCGATAAGCGATCAACTTGACGCAGGTACATACTCCCGGCGATCAGTATCAGAATCAGCAATAGAATTAAAGCAAGGTTGAAGGGCCGAGCCAGATACATGTATTCTGAACTAAAGGTTTTGTACCAGGAAGTAACAAGCACGATACTTGCATCGGGCAAGAAATTCGCGGTCCATGCGAGAATGGTTCTTATGGGATCTGCAAACAGATCGCTCTGAACCTGAAAAGATTTACGCAACGGGGTATAAAAAAAGCCTCTCCATACTACTGCAGAAACAAAAATAGCCCCTGTGGGCACCCATGTTTTGGCGATATGAATGATTTTCTTCCCCGGTCTCTCATCGGAAGGAAGGGCAAGCCAAATCAATGCGGGGCGCATCAACTCAACGAACCATGTATATTCTGACGTAAATATGTGTCCAAGCGCCAACGCAACCGAAATGATCGTAAATATTCGGCTTCTTTTAAGATCCTGGACAGCAAGGATCGTAAACAAGAAAGATAAAAACAATAATACATACCCTAGCCATATTTCATAAAACGAAATCGGGAAAATTTGTAATGTGAAGACCGGGTGAATCGCAAATAAAGCGGAGGTGAAAAAAGTCTGACGGTGGTAATCGGGCCAGATTCGCTTCAGACATAACCAAAAAGAGAGAACTGCTAGCCAGCGCCAGAGTAACGAATAGAGATGCCAGGCAACAGGGTTATAGCCCAACAAGTCGAAACTAGGAATATACGACCATACTGCCTGGGGGTGACCGTCGTAGTTAAATATTTCAGTCAAGCCTTGCGCGCCGCGAGTAGCATAGTAAACAAAATGCCATTCGTCGAATTCATGCCCCAGCCACGGGATCATTAATCCAAACGAAAGGAACAATATGATCAAAAATATGAGGGGCGTTCCCCAAACTACCCACTTATGATTTTCTATCATGAATTAATTCCCATATATAGCGCATTCATTGATCGGTCATTTCATACATTTCGGCGCGACCATCCTTTGTCACAAACACCGCACGCGGAGAAAAGTATCCATCGACTTGTTTGCCTACCATATAGACATCTGACAAGTTGGGGAAATACTCCGGCGAATAATCTAAATTAAAGATCACCAAATAGTGATTGGGACCCGTCAGATAAAATACCAGGCGCGGGGTTTCGCTTATTTCGTAGCCCAACTTTGCCGTTTCAGGCTCTCCATCCCCCGCCGCGTAATATCGAGGGTAAATTGCGCGGCCATACAGCGCGATCTCTCCAGGTTGCGCTGTTGCTCCGATTTCCTCGAGGATTTCTTTTTGTGATTTTGGAGGGTATTTTTGCGGAAAAACAAATTCGGTCGTTGGCGTAAAACCACCTAAAACCAACAGCAACAGAAAACTTCCGATTAAATTTCGACGGGTGAAAGAAGGCAGGGATGGCAAGGATAAGCCAGCGCCGTTCCGCATCGGGAGCCAATACTTCAAACTGTCTTTCCCAATTTTTGTAAAAGAGAGAAGGAGTCCACATAACAACAATATGCCAAAGAATTGGTATAGATGAAAACCCCAATCTACTGGGATAATAAAGCGCGCACCCGAACTAAAGAATAGCGAAGTCCACAAGTTGTAAACAATACCCAGGCAAAGGGGAAATAGCCCGATCGGCCCCAGCCGCCGCCAAGCCGCGGAAAGCCCCAGGGCAAAAAATATAATGTTAATGGCAAGACGCGAGACCCGCTCGCTCGTGAACGGCAAATCCCAAAACGCATGTTGCGGCAAAAATAGTTCGGTTGGGGAAAGCAATTCATCGCGCACCGGGAACGCCAAAAGACTCGTGATCGTATTATCGACAAAATGATCGGCAGCCGTGCCTAAAATATAACCTGGATGCTGCAGAAGGCTCTTGAATGTCATCTGCGTGAGCCGGCTCGAGTACTGCGCGTCATTTTCACCCGGAAGGCGAGGTAGTATTTCGTTGCCCCAACTGCCGCTCCACCGACGCGCCATTGTCATTGTCTGAGATAGCGGATTGTCCAAAACAAAACCGCCAGCGGCTAAATAATTCCGCGCGAACCATGGGGCAACGACTACGCCAAGTCCCGTGACTAATAGTAATGTGTTAATGAGCCATTGTTTACGATCAGAAAACATAAGAAACGTTATGGCGATCGCCACAAAAATAAACACAACACTTTGCAACCGAATAAGAACGGCGACTCCGATCACTCCGCCTATCAATGCGGAAAGCCAGACAGGTCTATGGATAGACCGCAGCCAAAGAAACAACAACAACGTAGCCAGGCTGATGAACAGCGCCGTAGGCAATTCCGAGAGAAACAATTTGGAATTTGTAACATTATTGGCAAGTAGAACAGCGCCGTTAGAATTCACGTCGCGGAAGATCGTCAATAGCGAAAGTCCCACGCCCAGGGGCCATCCGCCAATCTCCCTGCCCAACAGGTAGAGTATGACAGGAAAAAACGCAAGTAACAATGACTGAACGAATATAACACGGGGATAACTTTGGTTTCCAAGCAAGTGAAACCAGGTTAACAAAGCGTCGTAAAACGGTCGCGAGGGAATTTCGGGCCAATGAAAGCCGTTCCCGGTCAATGCTGATTGGGCATATTGAGCGTAGAAAAGAGGATCAGAAAAAGGATAAATTTCAAAATTAGGCGCGCGCGGAGGCGTCGCGGTAAAGCCAGGGTTGATAGGCTGGCTCCACCAAATAAACACAGTAAGCGCGTAGATCAACAAAGGCGCCCAAGATATGTTGATCAATAACTTCGCGCGAGATAAATAAGCAATGACCCCAATGATGAATAAAACAAACAGAATTTGCCATTCAAAATAAGGGACCGGTGGTCCGCCTAAGTTATCAATCGGAGTGATACCAACTCCGGTAACAATTATCAGAAAGCCCAAAATGACAAATAGACCAAGCGCGGCGACGAAGCCAATAAAAACAGGGCGCCACAGGTCAAAAATACCTTTAACTTGTTCATATCTGTTCCGCCCGATCAAGAATGCACATTCAAGCCCGCAAAGACCAAACCAGAGTTGTAACGGCTGTACTCTAAGCGCGTATGCTTCATATCTAGAAGAATGGTGAAGTAAATTAAATAGTTCCAAACTAAGGATCGAAGAGAGCACGACCACAACAGAAGCAACATACAATGCGTCCCAAAACGCCTCGCGCTGTATAATCTTCAACCAGAAAGGCTGCCGCTCCAAAACCTTGTATCTGAGCGACAGTACAGCAAACAACGCCGCAGGGGCGAGCGCGGCGCTCATCAACATCAAGCGCGCGGGGGAAAAACCGAAAAGCGCGGGGTTTTCCGCATCCGTAGGAATCATGACAATCCACAGGAAGGCAATAAATCCCTGTAGACTCCACAATCCAAACATCAATTTACACTGACGGGCGGACATCAACCTTATCCATTCAAATTATTCGGGTTCTGCGCTACGGAAATTGTCATTTCAGTTCAGGGAGCAATCATCAAGGCTACCATTATATACGAATACCACTCACACAACCTCTTCTAACCAACCCGCTCTCCACCTCTCTCATGGATATCTTTGGAATCTATCTTCAAAATTGAAACCCCAATGCGCGCAATTCCTCTAGCAGAATTGATCGAGTCCGACAATTACGCTTCCTTTTCGTGAATTCACCACTGATGTGCATGAACTTCATGAATCAATCTCCAATCTCCAGTCTCAAATTTCCAGTCTCTACTCCCAACTCTCAATTCTCCAATCCTCTAATTCTCCGCTCTTTCAGCCACCAGTCTCAAATCTCAAATCTCTAATTACCACCCTTCGACAAGCTCAGGGCAGGCTTACCAATTACTCTCTGCTCCTCGGCTTCTCCGACTCCTCGATCAACTCTTGCGGAGTGGGCGCGCCGCAACTGGGACAAATATATTTTTCATCGGCAGGCACATAGGCGCGGCCGCAACTTGGGCAAGTGACCGACCTTGGCGCAACCGGCACTTCCACTTCTTTCACAACTTCTTTGGTCACTTCGCGTGTGCGTGTCCCACCGCCGCCTAAAACGACAACATTTCCAAGATTCGGCGCGTTCCATCCGCTCGAAGAAACCGAACTGGATTTCGATCCGCCTGACGACACCTTTGATTTCGATCCCGAAGACCGCGACGAGCCGCCGCCTTTCGACTCGCCCAACACGAAGAACAACACAGCGACAATGACCACCGCCGCCACAGTCAGAAAAACGATGATGGCGGTCAATCGAATTGCGCGAGGGATGTTGTATAACTCATAGCCGTAACTGAACAGGAACACGCCGCCCACATAAAACGGAAAGATTAAACCGATCAGAATCAGCCCTGTATTTTGAGCAAGTTGATTTTCAAACCAGGTGAGATAGGCAACAAGGACGATCATGCCTAACGCGCCCAACGCGACGAGTCCGCCGGGCACCATGATGTGCAATGGCTTGCCGGGCTTTGAATCATCGTGGTCGTATTCAACGACTTCATGTGTCTTCGCGGCAACCTGCCGCGCGCGATATTGGGATTGGGACATATTAACTCCATTGCTCGAGCCGCCGTCCTTGGCGGTGGGGACGTCGCCTCGAGCAAAAATAAACTACTTCGCTAACTCTTCCGCCGTCTGATCCATCTGAGTCAAGATCACGGGCACCTGCCCCTCTGTCAGATCGGGGTGGCGGATGGTGTCAAACATATCACGGAAACCATCTTCCAACATGACTCGTACGAGCCGCCATGATGAAAGTTGCGGTGTCACTTCGCCGCTCGATAAATACGTCACCGCTTCTGCCCACTGGGGATGATCGGCTGAATAATCGGCGAGCAGGTCCACCGTCGAGGAACGAAGCGGGAAGAGTCCCGTGCTGCGTACCCAGTCCACTTGAGTCTCCGAGGAAAGCATCCAGCGGATGAATAGCCACGAGGCGAGTTGAGTCGCGTCGTCCGAATTGAACACGATGAACGACGAGCCGTAGACGACGAGCGCGTCGCGATCGGCGCCGGGGAATGGGAGGGCGATCCATTCGTCGGTGTTGCTCGCGGCGGAAAACGCGCGGGAGAGATTCGGAAATTCTTCGAGGCTCGCGGTGACGAACAACGCTTGTCGCGTCGCGAAACGATCATACACAGAAAGATCGGGCGACGCGACCCACGCGCAACTTTTTTGTTGCAGTGATTTCAAATATTTGAACGCGTCAATGTTGCCGGGCGCGAGGAAACGATAACCATCTGCCTCTTGCGCGCCGCCGTTGAAGGCGAACATCCACGAAAGCGCGGTGTGCGCGTCTGCGTCGATCAACCAGCCGCCGAGCGAATCGTTAGCGGTATCGGAATCTTTTGTGAGCGCGACGTGCGCCGCGCAGGCTTGCGACTCAAACTCGGAAGAATTTTGAGGCGGCGAGTCAAACCCAAGTTCGCGCGCCCAGGTTGAATTGTAGAGAATGAAGCGCGCCGTCCGTTGCGCGGGCGCGCCGAATCGTTTCCCATCCACTTCATCCTGCCGCCAGATCACGTTCGCAAAATCCGACATGTCGAGCGCGCTCATTCCAAACTCGGGGTCATGCGCGTACGGATTCAGGTCAAGCACATCGTCGCCCCATGCGAGCGCGTGCTCGGGCAATGCGATCACAATTTGCGGATTGCTGGACTCCTCCAGCGCGGCGGAGGTCTGCGAAAAAATTTCGTTGTAATTATCTTTTGATTCCGCGTTGACAATGATGCCCCATTCATTCGTCGAATTAAATTTTTCGACTTGCGACTCGAACAGACTCGCCTCCGCGCCGAACCACGGATGCCAGACGTTGACCTGCTTCCCGCGCAACGCTTCTTTCTCGACGCCAAGCTGGCTCGCCGCAGGCGTCGGCGTTTTCGCGTCTTCAACATTTGGCGTCACGCTCGGCTGTGGAACCTGCGTACTCGAATCGGTCGTCGCTGGGGTACACGCGGAAACGACAAAGATGAATAATAAAAACACAAGGTATGTCACCCTGAGCGACAGCGAAGGGTCCCGACGATAGTCTCCGAGATTCTTCGCTCCGCTCAGAATGACATTCACAAAGCGATTCATTAATACGCCATCATGGGGATCGGGGTGAAGAGCAAAACAAAAACGATGAGCATCACGAATCCTAACACGCGACGGCGGGAGTCGAGTTCGGTGATGTCGTCGAGCGGCTGTGCGCGGACGTTGCCCAGCCAGTACAAGATGAACACCCACAACAGCCAACTGAAGTTGAACGACTCGAGCGAAAGAGTCAGCAGGGACGGGAGAATGCTCAACGCGATCAACGTTCCGATGGCGAAGGGAAAAATCTTCCGCGCTTTATCGCCGAATAAGCCGTACGCCACGTGACCGCCATCCAACGTCCCTACCGGGATGAGGTTCAACGCGGTGACGAGCAGTCCCGCCCAGCCAGCGAGCGCGACCGAATGAAGTTGCACGTCCATGCCGCCGAAGGGAATGGGCGAACCTGAGAAAAAATATTGAAGCCAATACACGGCTTGCGACAATCCGCCGGTGCTGACGGGCGCGGGCAACAATTGACCGAACACCATGAACTTGGAAAACAGGTAGAAGATCGAATTCCCCTCAAGGAAACCAGACATTCCCTCAGGCGCATGTTGAATTGGACCCAAATTTGAGAGCGACAATCCAATGAACAAAACGGGAAGCGCGACGATGAGACCCGCGATTGGTCCCGCCACGCCCACATCAAACAGCACGCGCTTGTTCTTCGGAATGCCGCGCATGGCGATAAACGCGCCAAATGTCCCCAGCGGACTGATCATCGGCGCGGGCAGAAAATACGGCAACGTGGCAGGGACTTTATAAATGCGGCAGGCAACGTAATGTCCCATTTCGTGCGCGAACAAAATGCCCATCATGCTCAACGCGAAGGGCCAGCCTGTAAGAATATTGAGGAGCAGATACATGAAGGGAAACGATCCGTCCGCTGGCACGGCGCTTGGGGGAATTTCAACTCCCGTGAGCAACATGCTGATGATCGTGAGAATAAAAAGGATGATGTTGATGTGTACCCGCGTATTCGTCCGCGGCGTTGGGAGGCTTTGCACAAGAAAAATGACTTGCCTGCCATCCTCGCCTTTTCTGAACAGCGGGGTGAGGTTGAAGCCGCGAACCGCATCTGCCAGTTGATCGTACGCGGCGACGGTATCTTCGCCGAGCAGTTGTCCGCGATAACGGACGATCCATTCGCGCGAGTCGCCCGCGGTGACGTCGTCAATGCGGAAGATTCTGGATACGTGGGAGGTGAGAATTTCGATTTCGGGGAGGGACATGAGTTTCCTTGTTGCGTCATGTCACTCTGAGGGAATGTTCCTTGCGACCGAAGAGTCTTACTGGTCGTGTTGGAGATCCTTCGCTTCGCTCAGGATGACATGGGTAGTCTAGGCGAGAGTGGATGGGAGTCGAACCCACCGCGGCACGCAACGCGTCCCACCACAGGTTTTGAAGACCAGGAAGCCCACCGGGACCTAACCACTCCCAAGCGCAAGGATAATCGAAGCAAGAAGGCTTTGCAAGGAAGTTTATCAGTGAGTGTTAAGGTCTAGCTTGCTCAATCATTTGTTGAACGGTTTGAGAAATATACGGAAAGAGCAACACACCCACCGTTACAAGACATAGCATGGCAAGCAATGTAATCCCGCTTGCCCAGACCGCGAATAACGCAAGCGCACGTCCATTTGTGCCGTCGGTGCGGGTTTCGCGGAGGGCGATGAATCCGAGGATCAGCGCGGCGATGGAGAGGATAACGCCCGGCGGGTAGCAGATCAACGCGGTGAGCGGGACAGGCAAGAAGCCCGCGCACAACGCGAGGATAGCGAGAATGGATAATACAAATCCGAGCAGGGCTTTGCGGTTGAAGGAGGAGATGGGAATGAATTCGGGAGTCATGTCTATTCACAAAAAGACCTCACAGGTCCGCTTCGCGAGACCTGTGAGGTCTTAAGTCAGTCGGGGCGACAGGATTTGAACCTGCGACCCCTTGCACCCCATGCAAGTGCGCTACCGGGCTGCGCCACGCCCCGAATGATTCGTTGCGGATGTGACATAACGACCCTGGCGCTCTCAGCGCCATGCGCTTACCGATACGTCATTCTCCGATCAACTAGGGAAAAGTCCCCGGTGACAGGGCGGGATTATAGCCCCGTTTCATCATTCTGGCAACAAAGATACCGTCATTGCGAGTCTTCGAGAAGCAATCTCCTACACGGTAATGGGGATTGTGTCGTCGGATGTTCTTCGTCTGCGCTCGTTGTCACTCGCTCCGCTCAGAGCGAGTCTTCTCGCAATGACGGGGGATGTAACTGCAATGACATCCATCATTGAATGGTGTACAATAGAAAAACTCGCTTGGAGTTTCCCATGAATAATTTGATTGAAGTGCAAATAGACAGCGTCCGCGTTCACTTGATGACGCCCAACCGTTTGGTTGTGCTCAAACAAATCAACGAGGATCGTTATTTACCCATCTGGGTCGGCGTGTATGAAGCGGAGGCGATCACGGTCGCGTTACAAGAAGTGGAAGTGAGCCGTCCGCTTACGCATGACCTGCTCAAGAATGTGTTCAACGCGTTCAACGCGCGCATCACGCGCATCGAGATCGTCAAACTGGAGAACGATACGTATTACGGCGCGATCATCGCGGATGTGAACGGCAAAGAAGTGCGGATCGACTCGCGCTCGTCGGACGCGATCGCGTTGTCTGTGCGGGCGCACGTGCCGATCCTCGTCCATGCGAGCGTGATGGACGTGGCGAGCATCGTCCCTGAGCAGGATATGCCCGAAGGTGAGATTCCGCCGCAGAAAAGCGAACCAGCTCCCCTGTCGAAAGAAGGAGCCGAGCGTTTATCCGTCTTCGAAAATTTTTTGGATAAACTCAACTTCGATAAACCCGATGAAAATAAATCCGAGGACGACTCTTCCGATAAACCGAAAAAGCCAAAGAAAAAATGAACGACTTCCTGCCCAATGAAACTGCCCCCGCCGCATCAACGGTAGTGCCGCATAGCCGCGAAGCCGAAGAAGCCGTCGTTGGGGCGGTGTTCATTAACCCTGAGGTGTATTACGATGTCGCGCAGTTTTTGAGCGCGGACGATTTTTACATCCACCGTCACAAGTGGATCTGGGAATCGTTCACGAGCCTGCACGAACAACGCATCCCCATCGACCTGCTGACTGTTTCGAACGAACTCGACAAGCGGGGCCAACTCGGCGAACTCGGCGGACCCGCGTATCTCACCGCGTTGGTGAATCAAGTGCCGTCGTCGCTCAACGCGGAATCGTACGGGCACATTGTGGAGGGACATTCGATCCGTCGCAAGATGATCGACGCGGCGAACAAGATCGCATCCATCGCGTACAACGAGAAGACGAACGTTGACGATGTGATGGATGAGGCGGAGAAGGCGGTCTTCAACGTCAGCGAACGGCGGCTCAAACACGACCTTCAGCCGATCTCGAATGTGTTGAGCGAGTATTATGACCGAATTGACACGCTCGCCAAACGCCCCGATGAGATCGTCGGTGTGCCGACGGGATTCATTGACCTCGACAAAATGCTCACGGGTTTACAGCCATCGGATTTGTTGATCATCGCTGGTCGCCCTGGTCAGGGTAAAACAGGTTTCTTACTTTCGATTGCAAAGAACGCAGGATTGACTCACAAAAAGCATGTGGCTATTTTTTCATTGGAAATGTCCAACGAACAAGTTGTGCAGAGATTGATCGCGCAAGAGACGGGAATCGACTCGCAACGTCTGCGGACGGGAAAATTGCAAGAGAACGAGTGGCCCCTGTTCACACACTCGATTGAAGTGTTCGGCGACACGCACATTTATCTCGACGACACGCCCGCGATCACGCCTTTGCAGTTACGAACAAAATGTCGCAGGCTTCACCTTGAGTTTGGTCTCGACTTGATCATCATTGATTACCTCCAATTGATGGGCGGCGACACACGCACCGATAACCGCGTGCAGGAAGTTTCGTATATCTCGCGCAACTTGAAAGTGCTGGCGCGCGAGTTGAATGTGCCTGTACTTGCGGCGGCGCAGTTGAGTCGCGCGGTGGAGCAACGCTCGGATAAACGTCCTGTGCTGTCGGATTTACGCGAGTCTGGCTGTCTCACAGGCGATACGCTTGTGACCCTTGATAACGGGAAAAGAGTATCCATCCGCGAACTGGAAGGGCGGTCAAATTTCAACATTTGGGCATTGAACCCCAATTCGTATAAATTGGAATCGATGCCTGTTAGTCGCGCGTTTTCGACGGGCGTTAAGCCTGTCTTCAAAATGAAGACGAAACTCGGCAGGGAAATTCGCGCCACAGGCAACCACAAGTTCCTGACGATTCACGGTTGGAAGCGACTCGACGAATTGCAAGTTGAAGATCATCTCGCTCTCCCCCGCTTGTTGCCTGCGATTCAACGCGAACAAACCATGTCCGATGCGGAACTGGCATTGCTGGGTCATTTGATCGGCGATGGTTGCACGCTTCCGCGTCACGTGATCCAATACACAACCCGCGAAAAGGATTTGGCGGATACGGTTGCCAACCTTGCTGTTGAAGTATTTGGCGAAGAGGTTAACCCGCGAATCTCACCTGAAAGACAGTGGTATCAGGTTTATTTGAGCTCAACGCGGCATCATACCCATCATGTCCGCAGCGCGGTGACAGAATGGCTGGAGGAATTACGCGCCTTCGGTTTACGTTCCTATGAAAAACATATTCCCGCGCAGGTATTCGAACAACCCGAACATGCCATCGCTTTGTTCTTGCGCCATCTGTGGGCAACGGATGGAAGCATACAACTCGTGAAGGGAAAAAAGACGCGCCCAATTGCATATTACGCAAGCAGTAGCCAACAACTTGCTGTGGATGTGCAAACCTTGTTATTACAGTTGGGTATAAACGCAATTTTGAAACGTGTTCCTCAAAATGGAAAAGGGCGCGATCAATACAATGTAATCGTGACTGGCAAATCTGATCTGGAAATCTTCGCTTCTAAAATCGGAGCAGTCGGGGCATACAAACAAGGCAGGCTCAAAGAAATCCAACAGTATCTTGAAGTACGAGACGCCAACACAAACAGGGATGTGATCCCCCGCAAGGTGTGGCGGATGCACGTCGTCCCTGCCATGCAACAGATCGGGATGACCACTCGCCAGATGCAAGCGGCAATCGAGACACAATATTGCGGCACAGGTCTTTACAAACAAAACTTGAGCCGCGAACGCGCATTGCGTGTGGCAGGCGTGGTTCAATCGCCCGAGTTACAAACGCTTGCCGAAAGCGATATTTATTGGGACTCGATCCTTTCGATTGAGCCTGATGGCGAAGAACAAGTCTATGATTTGACTGTGCCGAGCCATCATAATTTTGTGGCGAACAACATCATCGTCCACAACAGTCTTGAGCAAGACGCCGACATCGTGATGTTCATCTATCGTCCCGACCAATACGAAAAAGATACGGTCAAGCAAAACGTGGCGGAGATCATCGTGGCGAAGCATCGTAACGGTCCCGTTGGGAGCGTGGAGTTGGTGTTCCGCGGCGCGTTGGCGAAGTTCGAGAACGCGGCGACGAGGGTGTTTAAGCCGAATGAGTAACGAGCGCGGGTTATGAGTTACGAGATACGAGATACGGGTTACGAGATACGCAGTACGGAGTACGAAGTATTGCGTACTGCGTATTGCGTAAGTGATGGCGATGAAAACTTTCCGCGGATTTACCGACTCCGAGACATTCACTTCCCTGCCTGATCAGTTCTTTCACGAGTTGTTGAAAGAGATTGACGATGCGGCGGAGTTGAAAGTGACGCTGTATTTTCTGTGGCGCGCGGAGCACATGGACAGTCCGTTTCGGGCGTTGACGAAGATGGATTTCGATGTGAAGGAGTTGGGGCTGGGGGCGGAGGAGATCAAGCGCGGGCTGGAAAAAGCCGTCAAACGCGGGAGCCTGCTGAAGGTCGAAAGAGAAGCGGTGGTTTACTTCCTGTTGAATTCTCCGAGGGGACGGGCGGGAATCCAAGCGATAGAAAGTGGAAAGTGGAATCCATCGAGTGTTGTTTCTGCGCCGCCGATGGAGCGACCGAATGTGTTTCGGTTGTACGAGGAGAATATCGGTCCGCTGACGCCGATGATCGCGGACGCGTTGAAAGATGCGGAAGAGACGTATCATGCGGAGTGGATCGCGGAGGCGATTGAGTTGGCTGTGAAAAACAACAAACGCAATTGGAAATATTGCGAAGCGATTTTGAAACGATGGAAAGATGAAGGCAGGCATGGAAAAACGAATCAACGGGACGCTCGACAAGGTTCTGAGCGCTACACAAAAAGCGAGTTCGCCGAATACCTCGATGGATAACGTCGCGCCGTTGCTCGGGAAACCTGATTGCCCGCACTGCGGAGGCGTGGGCTTCCTGCGCGTGGACGTGCCAGTGGGACACGAAAAATTCGGTCGACTCGAACCGTGCGTGTGCCGCGCGAACGAGATCGCGGACAACGCGCGCCAGCGTTTGTATGAGATGAGCAACCTTGAACGGTTGAGTCATCTCACGTTTGCAAATTTCAACTCGTCGGGCAACCCCAAAGCGGAATTTGTCTCGCCGCAGGAAGTGGCGAGTCTGCGCGACGCGCTCGACGCTTCGGAACATTTTGCAAAAACATTGAGCGGATGGCTGTTGCTCGAAGGCTCGTACGGATGCGGCAAGACGCATCTCGCCGCGGCAATCGCAAACGAATGTGTGCAACGCGGCGTGCCGACGTTGTTTATCACCGTCCCCGATCTGCTCGATTCACTTCGCTTCGCGTATGCCGACCCCGAAACGACTTTTGAAGAACGCTTTGAAACCATCCGCACCGCAGACTTGCTCGTGATGGATGATTTCGGCACGCAGAACGCCACGCCGTGGGCGCAGGAAAAATTATTTCAGATCATCAACGCGCGGTACATCAACAAACTCCCGACGGTCATCACGACGAATTTGATTCTGGATGAAGTCGAGAGCCGCATCCGTTCGCGCTTGCAGGATGCGGAGTTTGTGAAGTACATCCGCATCACCGCGCCCGACTTCCGCCGCCCCACCGAAACGAGCAACCCTGGCATCTCGATGCTGTCGCTGTCGCACATCAAGGATTTGTCGTTCGGCAATTTTGAAACGCGCGACGATGAGGTCGGCAAGGAGATCGTCACGACGATCACGAAAGAGCGACAAGACCGATATGGTCGTCCCGTCAAAGATAAAGAGATCGTGCGCGAGAAAGTCACCGCGCAACACATCAAGCGCTTGCACGAGGCGCTGGATGCGGCTGTCCATTTTGCGGAGGGTCCGAACGGCTGGCTGGTGATCCTCGGCGGGTCGCATTCGGGCAAGACGCATCTCGCCGCGGCGGTTGGGAATTATCGCCTGCTCCTCGGCGGACAAGCGATCCTTGCGGAAGTTTCGACTCTGCTCGACTACCTCAAAGCCACCTTCCGCCCCAACTCGGACGTGACGTTTGATCGCCGTTCCTACGAGATTCGCACCACGCCTTTGCTGATGCTCGACGACTTGAAGGAAAGCGGGATCTCTTCCGTGTGGGCGGAGGACAAACTGCACCAGATTTTGAATCACCGCTACTATGCAAATCTGCCGACGGTGATCACATCCACGCTCGACCCTGAGTCGTTTGCGAAGAGTTATCCGAGTCTGTGGAATAAGTTGTTGGATACGAGCAAGTGCCAAATTTGCGTGATTGATATGCCGCCGTATCGCAAGTCCGCGAAGGGGAAGAAATTGGCCGCGAAGAAGGGGAAATAGCAAGTCAACGCTGGTGATTGAGCGCAAACAGTCGAAACCACCAAATAACTAGATTAAACATAAAAGAATTCTATATCCAACATCAACGAGAAGCGGATGCTAGAAGTTATTGGAGCAGGTTTTGGTCGAACGGGAACTCACAGTCTTGGAAAAGCACTTGAGAAACTTGGAATTGGTCCGTGCTACAACCTGCCTGAAGTCGCCAATAACCCTGAACACATGAGACTTTGGAATAACGCAATAGATGGAAGACCAGTAGACTGGAACTTTCTTTTTAACTCGTACAAATCTGCGGTTGAATGGCCCAGCGTAGCATTCATTTATGAGCTGATTCAACATTTTCCTCATGCCAAAGCCATCCTGACAATCAGAGACTCGGACTCGTGGTATGAGAGCTGCGTAAAAACAATTTTTGATGCGTTGGAATTAAGCGCCCACAATCCAGACCTTATCAAAAGGAAAAGAAGCGGCATGGCAAGGAGACTGATATTGGAACGTACGTTTGAAGGGCGATATCGAGATAAGGAATATGCAATTGAAGTATATCGGAAACATAATCAGCACATAATAGAAACTATTCAAAAAGAACGCTTATTACTATTTGATGTCAAAGATGGCTGGCAACCTTTATGCGAGTTCTTGAATAAGCCAATTCCCAATGAGCCGTTTCCCTGGTTGAATGAGCGTATCCAGTTCATGGCTTCAGAACCCGAATGGGCAAGGAAGATCAGGCAAAATAATCGGCAACAAGACATCTGATGCACCAGTTCGTGATCCATTACGAACTTCGCTACGAACTTCGCAATGAATCCCCCACGACTTCTCAACCACCGAATTATTTCCAAAAATCATCAACCCAGTTGAAAACTCTCCTCAACGAGGCTTATGAGAATCTGCATAGGCACATCTGGAATAATCTTCCGCGTCTTGATATAAAGCGGCGAGAAATCAACTCTGTTGAGGAGAACTACTGAATGTTACCTACCTACTTACTGTCCCTGCATAAAGGACTCGAAAGAGCGATCTACCATCTATCCGCAACGATTGATCGCCATGGAAAGGTTATAATGACGAGGAAGAGAAATTAAGCAAAGATACCCCGGCTCAAAGGCAAAAGCCGAAGGCTGGTAAACGAGAGATAGAAACGATCCTACAATTCAATATCCGAGATCAAGCAAAGTAAAGTAACGTATTTATCCATGGAGGTTAGATGACAACGCCTACACCGACAATCTCAGAGATTCGTCAATATCTAACGGGTTTTTCTCAAGAAGGCGGCGAAAACTGGCAGGAGGAGAATCAGCGGTATTTAGACGCCCACGCGCATCGTTTTCACGAATCCCTGCGCTTTATACCGTCTGGAAATCAGGGCGAGAGGCTGTTAGAACTGGGGGCGGCGCCTTATTTCACCACCTTGTTGCTGAAAAAGTATTTTCCGTACTCGTTGTCCCTGTCAAATGCGGTTATTCCCGGAGAACCGTCTGAAAGTTCGATCAAACTCACAAAGCCCGCCATCGGCGAGGAGCATGTGTTTAAGTATCAGACCTTCAACGTCGAACTGGACCGTTACCCATACCCCGACCATAGTTTCGATACCGCGTTGTGCTGGGAAATCATCGAGCACCTGGCGCTTGACCCTACGCATATGCTGATGGAAATCCATCGCGTGCTCAAGCCCGGCGGCAAGTTATTGATCACGACCCCCAACGTGCTTGTATTGCGCAATATCCTTGCCCTGCTTAAAAACAGGCAAAATATCTATCATCCCTACTCGGGTTATGGCGTGTACGGCCGCCACAACCGGGAATGGACGCTGGATGAATTGACCCAGATATTAACCGGTTGCGGCTATTCGATACGCGCCGCGGAAATTGTCGATACGTATGCTCATCGCGGATACTCGAAGATGCTAAAATGGTTCTTTCCATCCCTTCGCGATATGCTTGTGGTTCTCGCGCAGGCAGAAAACAACGCGCCACCATACTACCCGGAGAACCTCTATACCTCCCTGCCTAAAAATTACTTGAGTGAGAACCCGATACCCAGCCACTTGCAAGACTCTTGATCCTCATCCGTTGGGAGCGGCAATAAAATTGACTCAACCCCTCTCCATGTGGTACACTGCCGCCACAATTCAATAGCCCTGCAAGGCGCTCTTATCCAGAGAGGCGGAGGGAACGGCCCGACGATGCCTCGACAACCTATCAACAATGTTCTCATTAGACTACCGTTGAAAAGGTGCCAATTCCTACAGACGGATGTTCTGGGAGATGAGAGGGTTTCAAACCAAAAACTGATTTGCCCTTTCTGCTCGTCTGAAAGGGCAAATTTTTTTAAAGGAGTTAGAACGAAATGAGCAACACTTTTATGACCTCCCCCAAACTGATGTTCACGTCTGAATCAGTGACGGAGGGACACCCCGACAAAATGTGCGATCAGATCTCGGACGCGGTGCTGGACGCCTGCCTTGAGCAGGACCCCCGCTCGCGCGTGGCGTGTGAGACCGCCACCAAGACCGGCTTCGTGATGCTGTTGGGCGAGATTACCACCAACGCGAGTTTCAATTACGACGCGCTCGTCCGCAAGGTGGTGAACGAGATCGGCTACGACTCGAGCGAAAAAGGATTCGACGGCAACACCTGCGGCGTGCAGGTTGCCATTGCCAAACAATCCGGCGACATCGCCATGGGCGTGGATAAAGCCCTCGAAGCCAAAGCCGGCGAAATGACCGAAGCCGAAGTGGAAGCGGTCGGCGCAGGCGACCAAGGCATGATGTTCGGTTTCGCGTGCAACGAAACGCCCACCCTCATGCCCCTCCCCATCTACCTCGCGCACAAGTTGACCCGTAGACAAAGCGAACTCCGCAGAGATGGGAGCATCCCCTGGCTGAGACCCGATGCGAAGAGTCAGGTTACGATCGAATACTCGCAAGGCAAGCCCGTCCGCGTCGATACGGTTCTCATCTCCACACAACACGCGCCGGATGTTTCGCAAAACGAAATCACCGAGATCGTCACCGATCAGATCATCATGCCCGCGCTTCCCGAAAACATGGTGGACAAACATGTGAAGGTGTACGTCAACCCAACCGGGCGATTCGTCGTCGGCGGTCCGATGGGCGATGCCGGCGTGACCGGTCGCAAGATCATCGTAGATACCTACGGCGGCATGGGACGTCACGGCGGCGGCGCGTTCAGCGGCAAGGATCCCACAAAGGTGGATCGCTCCGCGGCATATGCGGCTCGCTACGTGGCGAAGAACATCGTCGCCGCGGGACTCGCGGATCGAGTCGAAGTGCAAGTTGCCTACGCGATTGGAGTCGCGCGTCCGCTTTCGGTGAACGTCGAAACCTTCGGCACCGCGAAGATTGCGGATGAAAAGATCGCCTCCCTTGTGGATGAGTATTTTGACCTCCGCCCCGGCGCGATCATCCGTGATTTGGGCTTGCGCGCGCCGATCTACCGCAAAACCGCCGCCTACGGTCACTTCGGTCGCGACGATATCGAATTCCCATGGGAACGGACCGACAAAGCCAGCGCGCTGAAACAAGCCGCGGGTCTATAATGAAAATCAAAAAACGGACAGCCGCTCGGCTGTCCGTTTTTGATTCGTATGACGTTGCTACGGTGTGGCTGTTTCCGTCGGGCTTGGAACGATGATGGTCGGCGTCAGAGTTGGTTCAGGCAATGCTCCATTCGGCGCCGCAAGACCGAGGTGGATGGCTTCGTAATCGAGGAACGCGTCTCCATTCGCATTGTTAGATTTCAAGAGGATGCGGATCTCGCCACTGGATGAAATGTAGCGCGAAATGAACGGCAGTGCCATCAACTGCTTGCGCCACTCCACCGAACTATCCACGTTGGTGGCGCCGATCGTGAGCCATTTCTTAGATCTCCAATCGTACAGCGCAATGGTCCAAACCTGCGTCGAAGGTCCCGGCGATTTATAGTTGAGTTCCAGCGCCATGCTGGTCACCAGCGAGCGGTTTAAATCTGCCGGGATAAAGAATGACTGGTACCCGTCGTACACGCTAGACGGCGTCTGGAAGGCGACATACGCCTGAGGATTGTTATCCGCTCCCTTTTGGTCGAACAGGCTCAAACTGGCGAGAGAACCGGTGACCGATCCTTTGCTCGTTGTCCATGCGGTTGGGAAGATCGTGCGAACCAGCGGCGAACCGGGAATGGAGGTGTTCGTCGGCAATGGGCTGACCTGCGTAAGCGTATTGGTTGGCACAAACACCGGCGTATTCGTATTCACTGGCGGGTTTGTTACTCCGACCACCGGCGTGTTCGTGTTCACCGGCGGATTCGTCACTCCGATCACCGGCGTGTTCGTGATGGTCGGCAAACTCGTCGCCGGCGGCAATGGCGTGTTCGTGACCGTCGCGCTGGGGAGCGCGATACTCGTGGATGTTGCCGTATTCGATACAACAGTTGTCGGCGTGGATGTGAATGTGCTGGTCACCGGCACAGACGGCGTGTTGGTAGATGTTGACACAAACGTGGGAGTAACGTTCGGGCCCACCGTTGCGGTTGGTCCGCCTGTGCCATTTGCCGCCTCAGCCCGGGCGATGACTTCGATCTCACCAAGGGCGGCGGCATTGCCACTCACCGAATTGAACTGAACGCGCACGACGCGAGTAAACACTTCAGGGAAGTCCACATTCGTGCCTGTGTCGGTCAACGGACCCGAGTTTTTATTGGCAACTTCAACAGTGCCTGCCGCGTCGCTATACAAACGGACGGTCGCATCCAACACCTTGTTCGATGAGTCGAAACTGGCAGGGTTATACAAACGCACCGTGCGCACAGTGACCGGAACAGGGAAGGTCAACGTCACCCATTGCGCGCTGGGGTTGCCGCCGCCACTCGACCAATAACGCGGGGTGGCGCCGTTGGGGATGCTCATTTTCACGCGGCGGTCATTGATGCCGCTGGGCGAACCACTGCCTGTCGAAGAAACCGACACGGTCGCGCCGGTGGCGAGGTTGGTCCACTTGGCGGCTTCCGCATTAGGCACATCGATCATGGTATGCCCGGCATGACAACCGACACACGCAGTCACTGCGCCGGGGCGACCATAGTTTTCGCCCGCTACGTGCGCCGCGCCAGAGGATTCGAAGTAGAACTTGTTATTTCCAACCAGCGGAACTTCATAGCCCGGCTGAGCGGAACGAATCTGCTCGAACAGCGGCACATTGGCTGGGCTTTGCGCCGTCACAGAACCGTCCGGGTTAATCTGCACCTCCTCAAGCAGGATGGGCCAGTCGAAGGCTTCGATGGAGCCGGTCTGTTGCGAACGCTGGTGATCGATGAAAAAGCGGATGGTGTTCGCCGAACCCACAGGCATGGCGTTGAGAATATTCACATCCACCGGCGCATTGAAGTACACGTTCAACGCCTGGAAGGTAAACGTCCCATCGGTGTTGTAAGGACCTTGCGCCAGCGGAGGCAGTTGGCTGGGGTTTTGGGTGATCTTGTCGGCGATCACCGGCGCGGAACGAGGGCGGATCGCGCGCGCGCGGAGTTCGGTGGTGCCAACGTTATCGTACAGTTTGGTCAAGCCACTGCCATCGGCATTGATGATGTATAAGCCGTAATCCTGTGTCGCATCTTGCGCCCACGAGATGATCACGCGACCATCGGGCAAGACATCCGGTTCACCGGCGTAATTGCCCACGTACACGCCGTACGAGTTGGGGTTCGTCTTCACAAACTGTTGAACGCTTTCATCGCGAGTAGTAATGCCGATGATGTGTGAATAGCCATTGGGTCCGCGCTGGTAGCGTCGGATTCCGCCAAAGCCTGCGGCTTCCGTTCCGTTCGCCATCGGGAAGAAGGTGGTGTAAATGGAACCGTCCGGCGCGATCGACCCGCCGTAAGCATGGTTAATGTTGCTTCCGTTGAACGTCGTGTTGGATTGTCCGGCAAACTGTTCGAGATCGGTGCCGTCGGGGTTGATGGAGGCAAGGAACCAGGAATTGCGTTCCATGTTGAACTTGCCGCCAGGCTCGAAACAGCGCGCGCCGGAACTATTGAGGGCGCACAAACCGTCTTTCATGATGTATCCGCCGCGCGGGTCTGGGATGGTGCCCATATCGTTAGTGGCAACGCGGTGGTTGCGCCACCAGCGCGAGAAAACGATCTTCCCAGTCAGCGGGTCGACGAGCGGACGATCCGCGCCGTTACGTTCGGATGTGATGCGATGCAGGTTGGATCCATCGCCGTTGACAACATACAGGTTGCTGGTGCGCGCCGCGCCATACATGCCGAACGAGGGCCAGCGCGTGGACGAAAACGCAACGCGCCCATCCGGAAGCCAGGCGGGATCTGTATCGTCGTAGCGAGAGAGGGATGAAGCCACCCCGCCAAACTGCGACATGTTCAGGTTTTGATCTGCAAAGGTGAGTTGCCTTAGCCCGGTGCCGTCCACATTGATCACGTAAAGCCGCCAGGCGCCCGGGTTATTCATCGGATTTGACGAATAGGAACCGTTTGCCAAGCCGGCGAACACGATCTTTGTTCCATCGAACGAAACGTCCGGCGCGTTAACATCGATCAGGTTCATCGACGCGGCGGTTGGGGCGGCGCCATCGATCAAAGTGCGCGTGGCGCCGCTCGCTTCACGGACGATCAACTTGCCCGGGGCGGCAACTTGAAAGCGGCTATATGGCATTACGCCCGGCATTGAGCCACCGGCGGGGTAGTACACGCTTCCGTTCGTCGGGATCTTGCGCGAGACGAACACGATCGCGTAACTGAGCGATTGCTCGCTGGCGCTGGCTTGCGCTGGCGCCACTGCTCCAAACCCTGTGGAGAGAAGCATGAGAAGGAGTAAGCCGACATTCATGACTTTCCTTGCAATCTTTGTCGAAATAGTAAACATGGGACCTCCAGGAAATGAATTGCCACACGAGTGGGCAAACCCTTTTCGATCAGGGTGTGCCTAAAGGTTACATGCCAACCACTTGTATTGAAAGTTTCGCTAAGCAAAAGTTACAAACATTTTTGTAAGAGTCGTCTGAACGAAAGTACTGGGCAGACCAGAGTACCAGCGCGCCTCGTTTGAACCGCCTAACAAACATGCAAAGTGGAAAAATCGCTCCGATTCCCCAGAAGCAAATGCGTGTTTTAAAACCTTTCCGCCGACAGCGGAGTCAAACCCAATTGCGATGCCTCTCCCCGCGCCAGCTGTGAAACCAGTTTACCGGTGATCGGTCCCAGCGACATACCCAGCATGGCGTGACCAGCCGCGACGATCACATTTTCAAACTTCTTCACGCGCGAGACGATCGGCAAGCCATCGGGCGTGCACGGGCGAAGACCGCGCCAAATCTCGATGACCCTCGCCTCCGCCAAACCAGGCAGGTAGTCCGACGAGGCGTTTCGCATTGCCGCCACCCGCCGGGGATTGAGCGAAAAATCCATGCCAGCCAGCTCAAGCGTCCCGGCGATGCGAAGCGCGCGACCTAGGGGGTTGATCACCACACGCGCCTCCGAAAACAATAGGGGCAGGCGCGGCGTCACCGGCGGATTTTCCACCGTAACGCTGTATCCCTTGGCAGGCTGAATCGGGATACGCAACTTCAACGCCCGCGCCACCTGTGGCGACCACGAACCGCTCGCAAGGATGATCTGCTCCGCAGTGAACTCGCCGCGCGTGGTGTGAACTTTCGTCACCCGCCCGCCTTGGGATTCAAACTCAAGCGCCTCTGTCTTTGTGTGGAGTTGGGCTCCCAACTCTTGAGCCTTTTCCGCCAACCCGACGACAAAGCGCCGCGGGTCGATACGCCCATCGCGCGGGTAATACACGCCGCCCGCGATCGACGGCAACAGCGCAGGCTCGAGTTCGAGCGCTTCATCACGGTTCACCATGCTGACGGGAATCTTGAACTCTTCGAAGATGCGTGTCTCACGCCGTTCTTTTTCGAGCGCTTGTTTTGTAAGACATACCAGCAATGAGCCTTTGCCCTCGAAGCCAAAATCAAAGCCAGCCGTTTGCGACAGTTCTTCATACAGAGCGCGGCTGGCAAACAACAGATCGCGCAAGACCGGCAGAGATTTCAACATCTGCCCTTCGCGGCTCGCCCACACAAAACGCGCTAACCAGCGGATTAACTCAGCATCCATGCGCGGCTTGATGTAAAACGGACTTTCAGAGTCGAACAGCCAGCGCAACCCATCGCCCAACGCGCCAGGTGACGCGAGCGGCACGGCATGACTGGGCGCGATCAACCCGCCGTTGCCATACGAACATCCCGAAGCGATCTCGTCCTTTTCGATGAGCGTCACCCGCGCGCCTTGTTTTGCCAGAAAATAGGCTGAGCACACGCCGACTACTCCCCCGCCGATGATGAGAATTTCTGCGTTGGACTTCATGAAGTTATTATAGCAAACCGCTCATCGGTGTGGAATCGGAGGGAAGGGTAGAGTTATCACATGTGGTTTTGTTGTCCGCTAAAAGTTACCTTTACTCCGTGTGTTCCGTGATATCCGCGCGCAAAAGAGCATGGCTCCAGACTTAAGAAACGCTTGCTTAGGCTACTCAACCAGCGAGGGTTGGATGTGGTGTATAATCTCCGCATCAATAATCTACATCAGCAGTCCACCGCTGTTTTCGACTGAGGGATACTCACTCTTTACACGTGCAAGGCTTCTGAAGAACAGGAAACCATTTTGAACTTCACACAATTTAATTTAGATTCCCGCCTCATGCAGGGAATCAAAGTCGCGGGGTATGAAACTGCCACACCGATCCAAGAGGCGGCGATTCCCGCCGCATTGCGCGGACGCGACATCATTGGCACCGCGCAGACGGGAACGGGCAAAACCGCTGCGTTCGTCCTCCCCATTCTCAACAAACTGCTGGATGGACAACGAGGAATGCCGCGCGCGCTCATCGTCACGCCGACGCGCGAACTCGCCGAGCAGATCAATCAGGTCGTGCGCGCGCTGTCGGCGGGGACGGGGCTGAGGAGCGCGACCATCTACGGGGGCGTCGGAGCCGACCGTCAGATCAAGGCATTGCGTCAGGGTGTGGAAATCCTGGTGGCTACGCCGGGGCGTCTGCTCGACCTCATCGGGCAACGCCATGCGAAAATGAATCGCATCGAAATTTTGGTGCTCGATGAAGCCGACCGTATGTTCGACATGGGCTTTCTACCCGATGTGCGCCGCATCATCAAAGCCGTGCCTGAACAGCGGCAAACGATGCTGTTCTCCGCGACCTTCCCCGCCGAAGTGGAACAACTCGCGGCGCAATCGCTCGTTGAGCCGCAAAAAATTGCGATGGGTATCAGCAAGCCCGCGGTCACAGTGAGTCATGCGTTGTATCCCGTGCCGCAACATTTGAAAACGGGATTGTTGTTGCGCCTGCTCAAACAAACGGATTCGGATTCGATTTTAGTTTTTGTGCGCACGAAACATCGCGCCGACAAGGTGGCGAAACAGATCGCGCACGCGGGTTATCGCGTCACGAGCCTGCATGGCAACCGCACGCAGGGACAACGCGAGCGCGCGCTTCACGGTTTCAAAACGGGACACTTCCACATCATGGTCGCCACCGACATTGCGGCGCGCGGTCTCGACATTGACAGCATCACGCACGTCATCAACTACGACATGCCCGATACCGCCGACGCCTACATCCATCGCATCGGGCGCACGGGGCGCGCGCAACGCACAGGCGACGCGTTCACGCTGGTCACCGACGAAGACAAGGATATGATTCGCGCTCTCGAACGCATCATGGGGCATCCATTGGAGAAAAAGACACTGCCCGACTTCGACTACTCGCCTCCCGCCCCGCCTCGATCTGGTCACCAGCGCCGTGAAGGGACTCGTCCCCCACGCCCCGCCCCCACGCCGACGAGGTTCTCGAAGAATCGACTCGCGCCGCGACGAAGATCGTAATCGGCGAATACTATGACAAACAAAAAGAAAATTGACCCCATCCCCGAGGAATTCGGCAGTTACGAAGAAGCCGCCGAATTCTGGGACAAACACGATACCACAAAGTATCTGCAAAGTTCGCTTCCCGTAAAGATCATCAGCGAATTTCGTGAGCGTCGCTACGAAATTGCCATTGATGAAAACGTCGCTCAGGTGCTTCGGAAAGCGGCAAGGAAAAAAGGCGTGACGCCCAGCCGCCTTGCCAACGACTTGCTACGTCAACGGCTTGTCACGAGAGTATGACAAACTCCATTCCGAACACAGCTGACGATAACATGCTGGAAGAATATAATTTCAGCAAGGGTATTCGGGGTAAATACGTTGACCGCTTCAAGGAGGGGAGCAACCTCGTCGTCCTTTCGCTCGATGTGGCTGAGGTATTCACAGATTCCGAATCTGTGAATGAAGCTCTGCGAACGCTTATTAAAATTACGCGTGAAAGTAAAAAGATACCTGCGTAACAACGAACCCGTCTCAATGAGAGGCGAGATTTGAATCAAAAACAACCCCGCGAAATCGCGGGGCTGTTCTCTTGTCTAACTAGCTCACTGTGGTGACGTTGCTAGCCTGCGGACCCTTCGGTCCCTGTTCCACGGTGAATTCGACCTTCTGGCCTTCCGCCAGATTCTTGAACCCATCGCCTTGAATGGCGGAGAAATGGACGAACACGTCCTTGCCGCCTTCGCGCTCGATGAAGCCGAAGCCTTTTGTTCCGTTGAACCACTTGACCGTACCGATAATTCTGTCAGACATTGTATTTGCCTCCTTTGACAAAAGTAAAGATGTCAGGCGTCCTGTTCGTTCCATCGGAGGTAAAACAAAACTGAAGTCGGTCTGATCTCCGTAACGCAACATTCATGTCGCTCTTGCGCAAGAACAACCTGTAAGACGAGATAAATCTCGCCTTACAGCTTTACCGCGTAAGGTGAGTTACTAACCCGAGATCACGTATTATAAGGAAACAAAAGGGGACGAAGGTTTTGCCTTCGTCCCGTTTGAGTCCAACGTGTATTGAAGTGAATATCTCTGCATTTCCAAATCTGGCTAATCTTCCACCCACAGAGCGCGCAGAGAACCTCTGAGAAAAACCTATAAAAAATCTCTGTGGACTCGGTGTTCTCCCCTGGCGCCGCCCGCCAGGGCAGGTGTGTGGCTGAGGCTCTTTTTCAGCCTTCAAGAAACACTCTGATGCCGCAGAGATAAAATCTCAAATTCTCTATGATCTCTGTGGCTTTGGCTTTACACACCCAAATAGCCACTCTCCCAGAAAACAACCTTGTTTGTCGAATTATCAGGTGATATAATCCCGCCGCTTCACATGGAGCCTGTAGCTCAACGGCAGAGCGCTACACTGTGGCTGTAGATGTTGTGGGTTCGAAACCCATCAGGCTCCCAGTACATAGACTTCCGAAGTCTCGAAGATTTCGGAAGTCTGCTTTTAACCCTGCGAACTGACTACTTTACAGAATGCTTTGGGACGCAGACCCTTGCACCGCCCGCAAGGGCAGGTGAAAACGCCGATTCGCCGATTCGAAAGAAAGAAATCTGCGTTTTCCGCGCGAATCAGCGTCCCGAGTTTGAAAGTCAGGACTTACGCAGTTGGCGGGCAGTTGTACTGCCGCCGCCGCAGTGCAACTACGGCGCAACAGGTTCAACTGTGTAAGTCCTAAAGTGTAAGGTTATCTACCCGGCGCGTATTTTTTCTCCAAGCCCAAACTCCGCGTCTTTTAAAAACGAGTACAATAGCCCACATGCCCCAAACAATCAACGTTCTATTTCTTGCGGCAGAAGCGGAACCTTTTGTCAAAGTTGGGGGGCTGGGTGATGTGGCAGGCACGTTGCCGCGCGAATTGCGCGCAATTTCAGGGGAGGAGATCAAGATCGATATACGGCTTGTGTTGCCGTTGCACCCGGTGATCAAAACGGAAGCCCTGAAACCCCTGGCGATCTATTCCCTACCGAGAGGCAGTTCCGAGGTCCAGGTAGAGGCGTTTGAAGGAACGCTGGGCGGACTCCCGGTATATTTCATCAACGGCGACCCGATCAAGGCTAGCGGCTCGGTATATTCATCCAATAACAAGTTAGACGCTGAAAAGTATGTTTTTTTCTCTTTAGCCGCATTGGAGTTGCCCCACCAAATCGACTGGATGCCGAGCATCCTGCATTGCAACGACTGGCATACCGCCCTTGCGGCTTATGGCAACCTGGTCAAACGCTGGGAGGATAAAAAGAACCGCGTCGCTTCGGTGATCTCGATCCATAACCTGCCTTTCCTCGGTCCAGACATTCGGGAACTCCTCGAGGACTATGGTTTGCCGCTTGCCAAAACCGACCTGCCAGACTGGGCGCGCACGCTGCCTATGCCGCTCGGCTTATGGGCGGCAGATGCGATCATCGCTGTTTCGCCCACGTACGCCGACGAAATCCTGCACGAGGAGTTTGGCTCCGGTTTACAGGACTTCTTCAAGAATCGCGCCGATACGCTAAGCGGCATCCTCAATGGATTGGATGTTGCTTCGTTCGACCCTCAAACTGATTCAGCCCTTTCGGCGCCTTTCAACGCCGAGACGCTCCCCCTTCGTTCCGCAAATAAACTTGCCCTCCAGCGCCGGGTTGGCTTGCCCGAATTGCCAGATACCCCCCTGCTTGGAATGGTCACGCGCATGGACATGCAAAAAGGCGTGGATATTGCCCTCAAAGGCTTGCGCATGTTGAAGAAGCAAAACTGGCAATTCGTTTTGCTCGGCGCGGGCGACCCTAAACTCGAGACGGCGGCTAAAAAAATACAAGAGGAATTGCCGGATCGCGCGCGCGTGGAAACCCGCTACGACGCCAACCTCGCCCGCCAGATCTACGCCGGGGCAGACCTGTTCCTAATGCCTTCGCGCTACGAACCGTGCGGCACCTCGCAAATGATCGCCATGCGCTACGGATGCGCGCCGCTCGTGCGCGCCGTAGGCGGACTGCACGATACGGTCACCGACGGCGAAACCGGGTTCGTATTTGTGGATATAAAAGTCAAATCGTTCAACGAGGCGGTACGACGCGCATTACAGCTCTTTCCAGATCGACCCCGCTGGGCGGCTCTGCAAAAAGCGGGCATGGCAAAAGATTTCAGCTGGCGCGCCTCGGCGGAACAATATGTCGAAGCGTATAAAAAATTGATCGCCGAATCAGCCGCCCCGGCGCGTGAAGCGTATCCGGCTTCGGCAGAGAAACCGCGCAGGCAAATCCGTGAAAGGCAAGCCACAACTCCAGTAGTCCATGGCGAGGCAGAATGAAAACACGAGCAATCATTTTAGCGGGCGGCGAAGGTTCGCGGCTGGGCGCCCTCACCGTCAAACGGACAAAACCCGCCGTCCCCTTCGCGGGCAAATATCGCATCATTGATTTTGCATTATCAAACTGCGTCAATTCGGGAATCTTCGACTTGATGGTGTTGGCGCAATACCGCCCACAATCCCTGGTCGAACACATCGGCGTTGGCGCGCCCTGGGATTTAAACCGCGACTTCACAGGCGGCATCAAAATCCTCACGCCGTACAAAGCCCGCAACGAATCGGATTGGTACGCCGGCACCGCCGACGCCGTGCAACAAAATTTCGGCTTCATCAAACAAGGCTCGCCAGACCTGGTGTTGATCCTCTCGGGCGACCACATCTACACCATGGACTATGAGCCAATGATCTCGTTCCACCTCGACCATGAGGCAGACCTGACCATGGGCGTGATCACCGTCCCCATCGAAGAAGCGTCGCGGTTTGGCGTCCTTGCCACAGACGACAAATATCGCGTCACCTCATTTGTCGAGAAACCGCCACAGCCGCCATCGAACCTTGCGAACATGGGCGTGTATTTGTTCAAACGCGAAGTGCTCGATAAAGCCCTCTGGGAAGACCGCCAGCGAAAAGGATCGTCGCACGACTTCGGCAAGGATATCTTGCCGCGCTTGATCAAATCAAAAACTCGCGTCTTTGCTTATCCATACAGCGGTTACTGGATGGATGTGGGAACGCTGGCGTCGTATTGGCAGGCGCACATGGATTTGCTCGCGCCTTCGCCCCGCTTGAAACTGTACAATCGAAGTTGGATCATCCACACCCGCACCGCCGAACGCCCCCCAGCGCGCTTCCCCGCCAAAAGCTATGTGTATGCCAGCATGATCTGTGACGGCTGTTTCATTGAAGAAGGCGCGATCGTGGAGAGCAGTGTGCTATCGCCGGGCGTCATCGTTCGGTCTGGCGCGGTGGTGCGCGAATCGATCGTATTGACCGACGCGGAAATCAGACCCGGCGCGGTTGTGGAACGATCCGTGCTCGACAAACAAGCGCGCGTGGAAGAACACGCCCGCGTAGGCTGGGGCGTAACCGATCAAAACATCCGCATCGCATTGGTGGGCAAGAATAGCGTTGTGCCGTCAGGCTATGTGATCGAGCCCGAAGCCGAGATCGGCACCGACGTGATTCAAAGCGACTATCCCGATTCAACCATTCGCGCGGGTCAGGTCATTCAAACGAAAAGACAGCCAAATGAAATTTGACCGCGCGGGCGGAATCCTCATACATCCCACAAGTTTTCCAAGCCCATACGGCATCGGCGATCTCGGTCCGCAAGCCTATCGCTTTGTAGATTGGCTGGCGTCGTCACAATGCAAACTTTGGCAAATCCTTCCGCTCGGTCCAACGGGATATGGCGATTCGCCTTACCAATGTTTTTCCGCGTTCGCGGGCAACCCCTATTTGATCAGCCCCGATGTTTTGATTCAAGATGGACTTCTGACTCAGGATGATCTACGCGACGTGCCAGCCTTTCCCGCCTCTCGCGCGGACTTCGGCCTGCTCATCCCGTGGAAACTGACTCTACTCCTCAAGGCTTTCTCCCGCTTCCCTGCCGCGACAAAAGACCTCCGCGACGGCTTCGATTATTACTGCGCGCAAAACGCTTCATGGCTCAATGATTACGCCCTCTTCATGGCGTTGAAAGATTCGCACGGCGGCAAAGCATGGAACACGTGGGAAAAGCCGCTTCGGATGCGGGAGCAATCCGCGTTGGACAAAGCCCGTAAAGAATTATCCAACGACATCCATCGCCATTCTTTCTATCAATATTTATTTTCGCGCCAATGGGAAAATCTGCGAAAGTATGCCAACGAAAAGGGATTGAAAATCATCGGCGACATGCCGATCTTTGTCGCCTACGACAGCGCGGACGTATGGTCGCACCCCGAATTATTTTTTCTCGATGAAACGGGCAACCCAACCGTCGTCGCGGGCGTTCCGCCCGACCTGTTCTCACCCACCGGTCAACTGTGGGGCAATCCGCTGTATCGCTGGGATATTCACAAAGAATCAGGGTACGCATGGTGGCTTGAGCGGATCAAGTTCGCGTTGAAAATGATTGACATCTTGCGGCTCGATCACTTCCGCGGCTTTGCGGGGTATTATGAAATTCCCGCCAGCGATAAAACCGCCGAACACGGACATTGGGTACCAGGACCCGGCTCCGATTTCTTCCGCGCGGTAGACACAAAACTCAGCGATGGCGCATCCACCGCCGAAATCACACTTCCCATCATCGCCGAGGATTTGGGGCTGATTACACCCGATGTCATCGCGCTCTTGGAAGAGTTTCAACTACCGGGGATGAAGGTTTTGCAGTTCGGCTTCTCCGATCCGAAGAATCCCTTCCTGCCTCACAACTATGTGGAAAATTGCGTTGCCTATACCGGCACTCACGATAACGATACGGCTAAAGGCTGGTTTGAATCAACGACCAGTGAAGAACGTGAGTTCGCGCTTCGGTATTTGAATATTCAGCCTTGCGAAGGTTCCAAACCTTCGCAAGGCTTTGCATGGGACTTGATCCGCGCGGTCTGGTCTTCGGTCGCATCCATCGCCATGACGCCCATGCAAGATGTGTTGAACTTGGGCGGCGAAGCGCGGATGAACTTCCCCTCCAAACTTGGCGGCAACTGGGAATGGCGAATGAGCGAGGGAGATTTGAACCAGTCGCTGGCTGAGCAGTTGAAAGAATTGAATTGGTTGTATTCGAGATAAAAAACAAAAAGACCTCACAGGTCTTGGAGACCTGTGAGGTCTGAACTAGAACTTACTTCTCAAACAGTGACTTGTATTCTCCGTAGCCTTCCTCTTCCAATTTCTCGGCAGGGACAAACTTCATCGAAGCGGAGTTCATGCAGTACCGCAGACCCGTCGGCGCGGGACCGTCGTCGAACACGTGACCGAGGTGCGAATCGGCATGTTTCGAGCGGACCTCGATGCGCGGCATAAATAGTTTGAAATCCGATTTTTCAACAATGTTTTCTGATTCCAGCGGCTGAGTGAAGGAGGGCCAGCCACAGCCAGAGTCATATTTATTGAGCGAACTGAACAGCGGTTCGCCGGAGACCACATCTACATAAATCCCATCCTGTTTGTTGTTCCAGTAGGTGTTCGAAAACGGACGCTCCGTCGCCTCATGTTGGGTCACTTCATATTGAAGCGGGGACAATTGCTTGCGAAGTTCGGTATCTGAGGGTTTTCTGAAATCTTTCATTCGTGCCTCCATGCAATAATGACGAAGAGTCGCGGCGATGTTTTACGAAGAAAGTATTACGGAATTCTTACAAGTCGCCGTCGAAATCCACATCCACTTGCTGACGGGGAGTTTGGCGATATTGAAGAACGCGGTCTCGAAATCCACGATGTACCATGATCTTCATCATCTGGTGTTCATAATCCACCTCGATTAGTTCCACTTCCGATTCACTACAACGTTCGCATTCGGGAAGGTAAACTATCACGTTCGATGTGTTTTCAGGCGGTTGTTCGCCGAAGATCAAAGTTTCCAAGCCAGATTCTTGGTCGGAAGAAACTCGGATCAATCGCTCGGTAAATCTGCCGCAAGAATAGCAACAAGGAGGGAACTCCTCCGACTCGTTGACAAAAAATGCGACATGGTTGAGATCAACCCCCGACATATCCAACACGTTTTCACCGCAATTCGGGCAATGGTTGTCTGCCATTGGAATCACATTTGTATGGCAATGAGGGCATTCAATGATCAACGGATGGCTTTCAATATTTTCACTCATTTTGGAATATGCCTTTCATTTCGTATGTATAGTGTTACAACGCCAGGTTGATTGTTACGCTGGCAAACCGTCCACGAATAAAAGCCACGAATTCTCGAATGGACGGCGCAAATTCGTTAATTCGTGAAAAATTCGTGGATGGTTGGGGTGTAAGATATAGCGTCGTTCCTCACTTTGCGTTGTAATAATAGGGGACGGTCTATATCGTCCCCGTTGGCGTTAGAGGACGCCAACTACGCTACTGAATACCAATCCAACACACGCAACGCGCGGAGGGTGTTCCAGCGGCTCGGCTTCCCCTCGCCTTCATCAAGATCGATCGGCATCACACCAGGATATTGAATATCGAGCAACCAGCGTCCGTCGTCGCCGCGTTTGGATTCGACCACGTCAATCGCATCCGCGAGGCGTTCATCGGGCTTCACATCGGCGCGGCGCAGGTAGTCGAGTTCGCGCAGGATGTCGTAATGCCACCAAGTCGGGAAGGCGAAACGCGTCCAGTCACTGCCGCTTTTGCGATCATGCTGAATGGGTGCGCCAGTTGAACGTCGGCGAAAGAGGCGGCGTTCGAGGAGGTACTCCTGCCCACGCAGGCGAGCGGACGTCACATCCGAATCGTCCCCGAAGCGCAAGTCGTATTCGAGCAACGCCTCAAGCACGCAGATGGTCGTGTTGAACGATGAACGCGTCGAGCCGTTTTCTGCCTCGCAGTTCCAGCCGCCATCGGACAGTTGCTCGGCGAGCAGACGCTCGATGATGCCGCGCGCGTCCTGCCCAAAATATGCGCCCGCCGCGCCGACTTGCCCGTTGATGCACGGCTCGATCTCGCCCGCGAAAAACGGATTGTTCGCGCACTCTTCGGGTCCGCATCCTTTCCACGTCACGTTCTCGCGGACGAGTCCAATCGCGCGATGCGTTTCTTCGCTCGCGGGGTCAAGTCCCATTTCGCGGGACAACGTGAGCGCGTGCATGGTGGAGTTCCATCCATGATTCCACGCCGCGCCGCCCCACTTCCCATCGGTCGCTTGAAGGGACAGCAACCGTGCACCCCAACCTTCTGTTGCGACTTTCGCGCGCTCAGCCGCGATTTCATCCGCAGGCGCATGTAACAGATCGCGCATCACTTGCCAGCGGATCGAAGGATCGGAATCAAGTAGCCATTGGTGGATGTCAGGTTTCATTTGTATTGCGAAGAGGGTTTGAGTTTAACTTTTGATAAAGTAAAGGCTTGCGCGTTATACCCCTTCGTGGCACAGGTCGGCGGACAGGTGTGGATAATGTTTGGGAGCAGGAAAAACTCGAAGCGAGGAAAATGCCTTCCGAAGCATAAGATTCCCCGCCATCTACTACACACTTTATTGGCTGGTGGTCGTTAACAGTGACTTTTGCTATGGATAGTCAAACATCCAAATTCTTTTGGCGGTATCGAACACTAAACTGTAATCATATTCTCGATTATTTAATACACGCCCATCATTGAGATAAAAATTAACGTTAATTCTCACCCAAGCACTAGTCTCTTTTTTTTGAACAATCTCAACACCATTAATGTCAATTCGGCTTACTGTTTTCCACCACTTGACATATTCATTGAAATTGCCGTTACTTGAATGACTTTGGAAACTAGTGGTGAGGAAATTATCCCATAAATCTTCGTAATTTCTTTGTTGCCAGATGGCATTGAAGTACCAAAACACAAATTCTTCAGGGCGGGATGGGGGGAATGATGATGGGTCGGTAAAGGTCAATATTGTTTTACCACTGCCTGTATGGTCAGATACCCAGCCTTCATAACTTCTCCAGTTAACTTTCCACCAAGTTAATTCATCTGCAAACCTTGTTTCCAATTGGAGAGTAAGGGACTCGCCACATGGGATTTCAATAATCACATCCTTATTGTCGTTTTTGTTGGCGTACCCTGGCGACTTACGCAAGTTAACCTTACTAATCTCGTCACAAGAAATTTGAGCCTCATATTTCGTTTGAGCAAAATTATTTACAGAATCTGTAGCAGGAGATGGCGTTGACGTTGAGATAAGTTGAACGGAATTTACAGCTGAGATTGCACTACTTTCAGGTGATGCAGTGAAACGAATAACCGTAGGTGTAATTTGCGATTCTGTTACTGTTAATTGCGCTGTCGTTGTGCCAGGGCTTCTGAGCTTTATGTATGCACCAAAAACTGCCAAGAAAATTAACCCAATAAAAATACCAATATTTACAAGACGCCCTTTGCCCGAATCGTTGAGATTGTCCGAGTGTTCTTTGGAATCCGAATTGGTATTCTCAACATCTTCCATGATGTAGCTCATTTGGCTTTTTGAAATTTTGTTTTGGCAGAAAACCTACGGGGACTTTGTCGCCGTCTTTGTTAGATTTGTACCGCACTCGCCGCAATGTTTTGCGCTTGGCTGATTCTTTTCGCCACACTGGGGGCACAAAATGAATTGCTGAGGCTCCTTCATCTCTTGAAGGCTATATCCACATTCGATGCAATGCTTTGCAGAGATGTCGTTGTCGGTATTACAATTTTTACAGACTATGGATTGCGAAAAGCTATTAATTGGCGGCTTTGATTCGTCAAATACTTTTGTGGTCTCGTTCGCCAACCTGTCTATTCCTTCATAAAGCGCTTTACCGCCCCTAAAGAGTGGGATACAGAGTAGAAGCAGGAAAACAGCGTTGAACACTTGATTTACGCCGTTTCTCTCGGTTGCAACTTCTAACAGGTTAATGTAGGCGATAAAGATAACTCCAATATGAACAGCAGAGGAGATTATCAGTCCGCTTTGAGGAACTTTTGTTATGATAAAAGGAAGTTGGGCCTCGGCGACATATGCAAAATTAAAAAGTATGCCCACAATTAATAAAGTTAGAAGGGCTTTTGCAATATGGACACCTGTTAATATGCTTTGGTTTAGTTCGCCTTTATTCAAAACAATTTTTTGATTTTGCAACATCTTGATATCTGCTGATACTGCCAATAGAATAAATAGCACCACCAGCAGAATAAAAGACCGCATTGTCGCACCGTAAAACTTCTTCTTTCGTAAGTTTAGCTCTTTCATGGGAAATCTCCTTTGAAATTTTTACAACAGACCGACTACTTCTCTTGCTTTTTCTAGTCGGCGGATTTCATCATTGAGTGATTTGCTTTTCTTTTTCACTTCCTCCATGTCCATGATTTGACCAGATAGTTTTCTTGCTCGAACTATTTCCAGTTCTTTGTTTGCTGACTGAATTGCATTTTCCAATAAAACCACTCCTTCCCCTTTCCATATTTCCGCCTCTGCTGACGATTTACTTAAGAGATTACCTGCCGTTTCAAGTGCGTCTTTGTATTCATTTGCAAGTATTTCGTAAACTTGTTCCGAAATACTTTGTTTTTCAAGTTCCGAATTTAGCTTTTCTAAATAGCTACTGTAGTCAAGAATTTCTTTTTTACACTTGTCGATTCTGTTTTTAAGCTGTGGAATAATAACCGTTGCAGAGACTCGTGCGCCAAGTATTGCAGCTTCCTCTTTTTTTATTTTACTTGCATACGCCTGAAGTTGCGCAATTTCAAGCTCTAACAGATTTTCTAAATCAGACAACTTTGGCGACAATTCTTTTGTTTGCTTTGTAAACTCATTTGTTTTGCCTTTTACACCAGAGATGGACGAGAAAAACCATTTGATTAATCGCTTTTGGATCTCACTAGCCTTATCGCTCGTAATTTTATCCGACTTGTCGGTTAAGGCTCCCCACATTTTTTGTATATCGTCAGTAACATTACCGAATGGCTTGCTGTTCTGGCTTATTTGAATTTCAGTTTCTTGCTGGGCATCCATAATTGTGTCTAAGGCTAAACTTAATTTTGCAATTTGTTCAATATAACTTCTCCACGCCTGAGTTTCTGATTTGATTTGTAAGACATATGCTTCGTCTCTTTTTACCTCTGTAATATCTCCATCTGGAATGCTATCGTCGTATTTATTCAAAAGCTCTGGCAGTTTGTCCAGTCCGTCAACATAGTTGCTAAATTTTGTTAATACACTACCGAAAAAATTAGTCCAATCCGTAAATGAAAAACCAGTTCTTTGTGTGAGGTATTTTGTGGCTACATCTATCACAAGTTTTGCAGTGGCAGGTATTGACCATGATATTGGATTGAGCGATCGTAATTGTAAATTTAAATTACTTGAATTAGTAACTACTTCAAATATCTCATTAACATCTTTCAATGTGACAAGCAAAGAACCGATGTCTTTTTTGATAATTTCTGAGGATACTACTATTTCTGTGAAAGTGGCTTTGATAGTCTTTCCTGACGGAGTAATGAGCAAGTTGACACTATTGGAGACCATGGCTTTTTCCCTTTAGATACATTATGATCCATTTTCCTTATTGTTAGCCAGCCAACTAGGGGTTACATCGTCGCCCACTCCATGTAACGGTTTATGGGCGGCGTAGCCTCGCCGCATAACATCCTAAATCGTTTAGGACATTATACTGCCGTAAACTACAACAGGCTGAGCCCATTATACAACGCAAACACAGCCTCGCAACTCGAACTCAGACAATTCCATCCGCATCAAACCTCATCCCCTCTCCGTCAAATTGACCACAATCGCGCTGCTCGCCTTTACCAAATTCTGCGGCGTGATCATGATCTCTTCTCCCCATTGACCCGCGCCCGTGCCGAGGATGGGCTCGTCGAGCAGGGTCGCTTCAAGGAAGGAACGGAATCCGCTGGGTTGCCAGCCGAACGCGGGAATCGAACCGATCACATAGCCCGTCGTCTCTTTCACCGCGTCGGGCGAAGCCATCTGAATATTGCGCGAGCCAATCGCCTTCTTCAAATTTCCAGAGATCGCGTTCTGGTCGCCGCCGAGCATCACCAACACGCGCTCACCCGTGTCCACTTGAAAGATCAGCGTCTTCACCGCCTGCCGTTCAGAGAAGCCAAGCGCCCGCGCTACGTTCACCGCGCCCTTTTCAGTTTCAGGAGAAAAACTGCGCGCCTCGTATGGGATGTTTCGTTCATCGAGAAAAATGTGTGGAGGAAGTTTCATAAAATCGGGTCTCTCGTAATTAACGGAAAAGTGCCTCACCACGAAGGACACAAAGTACACAAAGGAAAAAAGAGTTAGATTACTTGTGTTTTCCTTCGTGACCGTCGTGTCCTTTGTGTTTGAAAAAAAGAATTCTCGGGACGGTTTACCTCAAAATAAATCCATTCGCAAACGGATCATTCGGATCGATCCACAACTCGTTTCTGCCAACGATATGCGCCTCACCTCGGACCTCGGGGATGATCGCGGCATGGCGACCGAACGCCGCCTCTTCGACGACCCTGCCCGTGAATGTACTCCCGATGATACTCTCGATCACGATGGATTCGTTCAACTGGATCTCGCCGCGCGCGTGATGGATGGCGAGCCGCCCGCTGACGCCTGTGCCTGTTGGACTGCGATCCACCTCCCCATCGGCGAAGATGCACACGTTGCGGCTGTGACACTTGGGATCTTGCGGCTTATCTACAAATATTGTGCCATACAAAAATCCCAAATCTTTTTCAAATGGATGATTAATCTGTTTGCTCTGCATCACCGCGCGCTTGATCGCCATCCCCTTCTCGATCAGCGGACGATACTCCTGCGGCGAGCAAGTCACACCGACATCTTTCGCGTTGACGTACGCATAGAACGCGCCGCCAAACGCAAGATCATAGCGGACTTTTCCCAACTCTGGCACATCAACCACCGCGTCCAATTCCGAGACAAATGACGGCACATTGAGGAATGAAACATTTTTCACGCGATCATTTTCGATGTGAGCAAACGCAGTGACCAAACCCGCAGGGCTGTCAATTTTTATTTCGGTGATCGGCGAGACCATCGGCAACATTCCCGTTTCCAGCACGACGGTTGCGATGCCGATGATTCCATGTCCGCACATGGTGCTGAATCCCTCGTTGTGGACGAACAGGATTCCAAAATCCGCGCCTTGCGTGACGGGAGGCGTGAGGATGCATCCGTACATGTCCGCGTGACCGCGCGGCTCCCACATCAACGCAGTGCGGAGGTGGTCGTATTTCTCTTTGGCATATCGCCGCTTTTCGAGGATGGTGTCGCCTTTCAATTCAGGGAATCCATCCACGATCACGCGGAACGGCTCGCCGCCCGTGTGCGCGTCAATGGCGGTGATTTTGAGCCAATCGGAGGGAGGAACGAATTTTAGGGCAGAGTTGAAGTTGAGCATATTTTTCTCCACATTTATACCTCGGTGGTCGAGTAGGGCGAAGCCCGTATCGAGACCACCACGCCGTAAAGTATTTCTTCTTGCAAATGTTTGTATACGTACTTGTGGTTTCGATACGTCCTTCGACTTCGCTACGCTTCGCTCAGGACTACTCAACCACCGATCTTGATTGAAATAATATTTCCTTCAATCTCAACCTCATCACCCGTCTTCAACCGCGCAAAATCTTCGGGTGAAACAGCCACCAGCGGAATTGGACTCGCGTACATCTCATCCGCAACCACAGACGCGAGCGCGAAGAAGAAATCGGTGGCGGTGGTGATGATGCCCGCTGGCGCGGTCCCAGCGCGAATCGACTCCAGCAAAACTGCCGTCGTTGTGGATGATCCGCGTGTGAACGGGATGGCAAGAATTTTCCCTTTCGCAATCTCGCCCGAAAGCGGATGCCTGCGGTCAATGATCTCGCCCGTCTTCCAATCGTAGCCACCCCAAAACGAGAGCGGCTCACTGCTGACGAGCGCGATCCCCTTTGCCGAGCCTGCGATGAACGGTTTGCCTGAAATCGTCAACTTGTCCACAATGATTCATCCCGAACGATTTTGCCTTCGATGGCAGAGTCCACGCAGTCTTTCAAACTTCCGAATGCGATCTTCCTGCCGAGTAAGCCTGGCGTGTAATACGCAAACTTCGCCGAGTTGGTCATCAGCCGTTTTATTTCTGGCGGCAACATCGGCGTGGTAAGGATGCACGTGTCCACGGTCAATTGCCCGCCGAAGGATTGCAGTGAATCCAAATAACCCGCTTGCTGTGCGAGTTGAGTCATGGCGCGACTGGAGGTGACCAAAAATTTCACGCGCGGATGTTTTTGTTTCCCAGCGATCAATGGCGCAAGTCGTTTGAATTCTGCCAATGAAAAATGGGGACTTCCCAACACGACCATGTCCAACTCGTCGCTGTCTGTGTGAGTGAGTTCAGCGCGCGCGTTGCGCAACAGATCCATTGTCACATCAATCGTTTCATGCGGAGATTTATTTTGAAACGCCGAGTCCAACGTCGGCGCTTCGGGCGTGACGCCAACCACATGGAACAACGCCACCCCGCCCGACGACGCAGACGCGGCGCCCAACGCTTTGAGTTGATCCTCCGCAGGCGAAACAGCCAGCCCGTGGATGACCGGGATTCGATCCCGCGCAACTTTGCCGATGAAATGTCCAAGCACAGGATAAAAATCATCGCGGTGTTGTAGCGCGGCGGGAACGTCTCGCAATTGCAACAACAACTCGCCCGCGCGATTTTCTGCGAGATGTAGCCCAATCGCGGGCGCGCGACCCGTGATGGCGCAACAGATGTCAAACAGGTCGGGATAGCGTTCTGTTCTTGCTCCGATCACCGAGTTTGCAAACACGATCGCGTTGGATTCGCCCCACGCAATTTGCTGACCAAACTTCGGCTTGGATTCCTCTGTCTGATACGGAGCGCACGTCCACGTGGGAGTCGTGCCCATGCTTCGATACGCTTCCATCTGACGTTGAGCCTGCCTCGCCCACTCCGGCGGGACCGCCCACTCCTGCCAGTGATGCTCGTCGAGTCCGCTCACGTTGAGGCTGGTCGGCACGGCAACTTTCGCGCCGAGGCTCGCCAGCCGTTCGGCAAACTCCAGCCCCGCATCGCCGATGTAGACCGTGCTGTCAATGTGCGCGCCTGTGATGTCGAGCAATTCCTTCGCGCCCGACACCTCCGCCATGCGGACGATGATATTCATCGCCATCTTTGCGGCAGCACCTTCATCTCCGCGCATCATGGCGCGGTCTTTGTCCGTCAATGCGAGAGTCATGTTATCAACGACCTATCATCTTTTCGATTCGACGGTCGGGAATGAACCAGTGCATGGCGACAGCCGCATACAACCCCAGGGAGATCAACGGATTGAAGAATGCAACGATGATCGCGACCGTGTATCCCACCAACGAAACGATGCCTTTGAAATCGTTGCCGATCGCGGCGGCAAGGCTCGATTCTTTTCCGTGATGCGAGATCATCTCATGGACGAGTATGTAATACGCAAATCCCGCCATCCACAAGACGAATCCATACGTTGCCATCGGCAGTGTCGCAAAACTCGTTTCGCCGCTCCACGCGGTTGCGAACGGAATCAACGACAGCCAAAATAGGAGGTGCATGTTCGCCCACAGGATTCGTCCGTTCACCTGTTTGCCCATCTGCCACAGATGATGATGGTTATTCCAGTAAATGCCGACGTAGATAAAACTCAACACGTAACTGAGAAACACAGGCGCCAGTTCGCTCAACGCGGCAAAGGTCGGTTCGTGTGGAACTTTCAACTCCAACACCATGATCGTGATGATGATGGCGATCACGCCATCGCTGAAGGCTTCGAGTCGGCTTTTGTTCATGCCGCGAGGATAACAGAGGGAGTCGATTCAGGGCAAGAGAGAAATCGAATATCTTTCTTGACACGCTCCCTCCACAGGGCTACAATTTCTTTGCACTAAATCCAACACGTAGTAACGACTTCAGTCGTTAATTGACGACTAAAGTCGTCACTACAACAAATTCACAAGGAGACAATCATGGCATTCGAACTTCCAAAACTGGCATACGCCTACGACGCGCTCGAACCTCACATCGACGCGCGCACAATGGAGATCCATCACACGAAACATCATCAGGCTTACATTACCAACCTGAACGGCGCGGTGGAGAAGACCCCCGAACTCGCGGGCAAATCGCTCGTGGCGATGTTGAGCGACCTGAACGCTATCCCTGAATCGGTGCGCGGAGTTGTCCGCAACCACGGCGGTGGGACGTTCAATCACAATTTGTTCTGGGAAGTGATGGGACCGAACGCCGGCGGAGCGCCGAAGGGCGAGTTGGCAAAAGCGGTCGAATCAGCCTTCGGGTCGTTCGACGCGTTCAAAGAGGAGTTCACCAAATCCGCTACGACGCGCTTCGGATCGGGCTGGGCATGGCTCGTCAAAAAAGGGAGCGGACTCGCGGTGGTCTCGACGGCGAATCAAGATAATCCGCTTTCCGACGGCGCGACTCCGATCCTCGGCATTGACGTGTGGGAACACGCCTATTATTTGAACTATCAAAGCCGCCGCGCCGATTACGTCGCCGCGTGGTGGAACGTGGTCAACTGGGATGCGGTCGCCGCGAAGTTTGCCGCGAAGTAAGCGCGTTACAGAGTCCACAGAGCGCTCAGAGTTTTTTCTCAAAATCTCTGTTCTCTGTGGCGAAAACAACTTTAGCAGGACTTACGCAGTTGGCGGGCAGTTGTACTGCCGCCGCCGCAGTGCAACTACGGCGCAACAGGTTCAGTGGCGAAAACAACTTTAGGAAGAAATCGAATTTCAATCTTGCAGAGTACGCGAAGGCAGATATAATCAGACAACTTCGAAAATAACTTCTCAAAGGAGACGTTTCTACATGACCCATATCATCACCAGTTTGTGCGTTCGAGACCGCGGTTGTATCGACGTTTGCCCCGTCGAGTGCATGTTGCCGGGCTTCCCGCTCGACAAATGGCCCTGGATCTACATCGACCCCGACACTTGCATTGACTGCGGCGCGTGCGTCCCCGAATGCCCGTACCTCGCGATCTTCCCCGAAGACGAAGTGCCGACCGCCTACACCGCAAAAGGCGGCGAATACATCAGCGCCGTCGGACTCACCGGTCTCTTCGAAGGGACGAACCATCACGGCAAGCCCATCCTGCTCGAGACCGCCCGCCAACTTGAGGCTGGCGAAGTCCTCGACTTTACGCCGGACATCAAACCGCATTACGATTTCTTCAAAGACGGTCCCGGTTACGGCGTGAAAGATCAAGACGACGGAAGATAATAAATTAAGAGCCGCGTAAAAACGTGGCTCTTTTTATTAGTCACAGTGCAATCAACCAGGCGTCTCTTTTCAAACACAAAGGACACAACGGCCACAAAGGAAAAAGCCGATCAAATCAAAGGCGCTTTTCCTTCCTTCGTGTCCTTGGTGTCCTTCGTGTTAAGGTTCTTTCGCTTTAGTTATTGGGGGCTTTCAACTTCAACACCGCTTCCGCTTCACCTTCGATGATGCGCCCTGTCTCCACAAACCCCAAACTTGCGTACAACTTTCGCGCAACGTCGTTCTCTGGCTCATAGCTGATGCTCACTTCTTTGACGCGTTCATCGGCGCGAAAAATTTCGAGCATCTTTTCCATCCCAAACCGCCCATAGCCTTTGCCCTGAAATTTTTCATCCACCATCAAGCGTTGGATGTAAGCCTGTTGCGACGGATGCGAAAAATTAAATCCATACATCAAAAAGCCGACGGGCGTATCGTCATCGTCGTAAATCCCATACGCGAACAGATCCCAATGTCCCTCGAACTCATCGCCAAATTGCGACTGCGCGATCGAATACAGATTCGAGGCGACAAAATTTTTCTGATCGTCGCGCACTTTCAGGTCTATCAATGTTTCCCAGTTATCTTTTGTAACGGGACGAATGTCAGGCATTCTTCAATATCCCTTTTACGGATTCAAAAAACGCTTCTTTCTCGACTTGAGCCTGCTCGCCCGTCGTCAGGTTTTTGACCACCACCAAGCCTTTCTCCGCTTCGTCGGGACCCAGCACCAGCGCGACCTTCATCTTCATCTTGTCGGCGAATTTAAATTGCTTCTGTAGTTTTGTTGGCTCAGGATAAACCATCGCATTGAGTCCCGCATTACGCAACTCTGTTGCGAGCGCGAAGGATTGCGGCAATAATTTTTCATCGAACACAGTGACCAATACCTGCGCGGGGCTTGGCTGAAACTCAGGGATGAGTCCCGCCTCTTGCAGGATGATCCCCGCCACCACATCGCCCATCGCAAAGCCAACGCCTGAAAGCGGTTGCCCGCCGACATCTGCCAGCAAATTGTCGTAGCGACCTCCGCCGAAGATGGCGCGTTTGACCGATCCGCTGGTGTCGAACGCTTCGAAGACCGTGCCTGTGTAATACAACAATCCGCGCATGATGTTTGGATCGAACCTCACGTATTCTCTCACGCCCAACGCTTCGAGCGCGGCGAACGCGCGAGTCAATTCTTCGCTTTGTTTCCACAAGTCAAAATTGCCGAGCAAACTTTTCAAGCCGTCGAGTTGATTCTGATTCAGTCCGATCTCAAGCGCGTACGCGTCCCATTTCGCGGACTCCATTTTGGCGCGGCGGTCAACGAGATTCGACACGTCCACGCGCTTGTCGGCTGGGATGTCGAGCGCGTCGAACTGCGAATCCATCAGGCGCCGATTATTCACACTAATTTGAGTCAGGCTGGGGCTGAGTCCGACCGAGCGCAGGAACGTCGCCCCCACCGCGATGAGTTCCGCATCCGCTTCGGGCGAGTCCGCGCCAAGCATGTCAATGTTCCACTGAAAGAATTCGCGCGAGCGTCCGCGCTGAGGCGACTCGTATCTCCAAAACGGACCGAACGACCACCAGCGGACGGGGAAATTCAACTCGCCCTGTTTCGCCGCGATCATGCGCGCCAGCGACGGCGTGAGTTCGGGGCGCAGGGCAACTTGCTCGCCGCCGCGATCTTCGAACGTGAACGATTGCTTCATCACGAGTTCCTCGCCCGATTTCGCGGCGTACAAGTCAAGCGGCTCGATAAACGGACCGTCCCACTCTTGATAACCGAACATCTCAGACGCCGCGCGAACTTTTTCATAGATGAAGTTGCGCGCGAACATCTGCTCGGGGTAAAACTCGCGTGTGCCTTTGACAGAATTTATTTTGCTCGCCATGATGACTCCAATGCGGAGATTTTATCATGGCATCGAAAGACTTCCCGCTGTTCACAATGCAGGAGTGGCGATACATGTGTGCAAAAACCTCTTTGCCACAGAGAACACAGAGACCGCAGAGAAAAAATCTCAAATTCTCTGTGATCTCTGTGGCTTTACGCACCCAAATAGCCATTACCCACAAATGCCCCCGCCCCCAGTCCAGTTGCACGTCCCACTGCACCAGCACGAGCCAGGATCGCCATCGCAGTTATACTCCCCACAGGCTCCTGCGCTAGATACACAGTCCATCCGCGTCAGCTTGACGTTGGCGCAGTCGCAAGTATTTGACTCTATCTTAAACTCTCCGCACCACGTCGAACCTGAGCAGCTCTGTGCGCTCGCCCGCTCGCTCCCTGCCACTAGGAGGAGCGCTACGGCAACCACTATCACAGAGAGCGCTCGCCTCATCTTGCCTCCACTATCCACATTACAGGCTCAAGTCAGTTATAGAGGCTCCAGTACTTATCCTCCCCGCCCCCTATTGTGTTGTAGAGTATCTCTCCCATGAGCAGGTTGATGCCAAGCTGTGCCTTGTCCGCTCCGACCCGTCCCCACACCGTGCTGTCCACATACACCGTGATCTCCCCTCCCTCATTCTTTACGCAGTAAAGCGGGGGCAACCCGCGCTCGACCCGTATGCACTTATCCGTTGCCCCACTCCCCTCCTGTATGGTTACCCTCACCTCTCTCACACTCGGCACTCCTCCAGTCCAAGCCGCCACAAGCCCGCTCGCATATGCTAGTCTCCCCCATGAGAGGTGTAGGCTATAGCGCCCCGCCTGGGGAGCGACCGTGATCCACGTCCCCCGTAGTAGGGCATAGGCAACAAGCCCTGCTATCACCCCCGCAACCAGTAATAAGACTATTATCCCTCGCCTCACGCCTCCCACTATATACATATTTCTCGCCGCTTTCAAACCCCCGCTCTTACTTTTCCTCCGCAATCCCCCCGCCCCAATACGTGTCAAAGTATCTCTGCATTGCAGCCTCGCCTCTTAAATTAGCGAATTTCGGGTCACGATTGGCGCCTTGCTCGAGCAGCGAAACACTCCTCTTGTTTGTAAAAGAATTTGCCCCCCTCACCGAGAGCGTCCCGTGCACCGGGTCAAGTGCCGTGATAAACCGATAAAGCCCCACGTTATTAAGCAGCGTATCTGGCGTCTCTCCTGGTTTAAGTCGATAAACGCTCAAGCTTCCAAAATCTTCGAGCCGCCCCAGGCTCATGACTATCCTCGAGCGACTACTCCCATCGTTGAGAGGCACCGCCTCAAACCTGCCCCACCACGCATCCCCTCCGGTTGACCACCAGTCCTCAAGCATATCCTTGTCCCACATCGCCTCCATCTCCTCGTTGGTCACGAGCTTGAGGCCGATATTGCGGCAATCTATCTTGGCGTCAAACGGCACCGCATACACGATTGCGGGTATCTGATTCACCTGATGTTCCTGGCTAAGCCGTAACATCTCAGGCGGCAATGGGAAATTATTGATATTTATAAGGTCGCCAAACGCCTGCCCCTCGCGACACGCCGCCACAAACTCCTCCGCCCCCGCCGCCACTGCCTGCTTATCTTTAAAGTAATCGCCAGACTTATGATAAAACCCGCCAGGGTTCTGCCCAAAGCTCACCGCAATGTTGTAGATGACCTTAAGGAGTCCCTCATACACTTGCGGCGATGCCTCTTCCCTTAGCACGCAGGTATCCTCTCCATCTACCTGCAGGCACCCCGCGGGGATCACCTCCCCAGGCTTCGTCGTGCCGTCCTCGTTGAGCCAGTACTCGACCTGGGTCTTTGCCTTGTTCCATCCCTCTTGTCCCCACACCCACTTGCGGCCATCCGCTGTTGTTACCATCGGCGCATCGCCGCTGTTATCCACACTTGAGATCGCCAGCCAAGCATCGCCAACAATGATTATTTGTTGTCCATCGCTGACGTTGTAGATGGGCAGAGCCGTGTCCGCGGCTGGCACAGCAGGCTTCCATCCGTTTGCGGCGGGATCAAAGATCAACAGTTCGTCGCCGTTTTGAATCCATAACGGCTCGGATGCAGTGGGAGGTCTCAACGTGGGCGTGGCAGTGACAGGCGGCACAGACGTACGCGTCGAAGTGGGGACAGGCGTCAGCGTGGGCTGAGGCGTCGGCGCGGCGCAAGAAACCATCATGAACGTAGAAATAATAAGAACAGCAAACATCTTTTGCATATCTTCCTCGGTTATCTCTTCTTGATTTCAAAAGTTTCCGAACTATCAAATGGAATGCGCAGTTGTTCGCTTTCCAAACTCATCACCTTGCTATTCGCAAAGAACGGAAAAGCGAAATTCGTTTCATCGCCCGCCTTCTTCCCAGGGATGGGCATCAGCCGCGCGGTGAGGGGTTTGTCGAGTCGCAACGCCAGCGCGGATAAGTCTAGCAACAACGGCACAAGTTGTTCAGCCGTTGTATCTCCTGCCAACGGAATCGTATCCAGTCCCGTTCCGCATACTGCGGAGTAAAGCAACGCGTCTTTGATGGTGAGCGGCCCTTCTGCGGCGCGTTTCGCAAGGACGGAATCTTCCAGCACGGGTTGCATGAATCCGCTGAAGCCTGTGTGAGAGAAGTCTGCGCGGTCAATGGTTTCGGTGAGGATCGCCGCCGCGGCGAGCGAACCGTGCAATCCGATCTTTGGGATGCCCATTTTTTCGACCGCGTTTCCAAGCGAGTGTGCATCGTCGGGGAAGGGGGCGAGGGAAAAATCAATACCCAAAAACTTTCGAGAATTAGAGAGTAGAGAATTAGAGATCTTGGCGAGTTTCTTTCCGTGCTTTTCGATCTCGCTGGTTAAATTATTTCGTCCCTCTTCGATGGTCTTTGCATGTTCAAACGCTTGTACCGCCAAGTCTGCGGACTCGGTTGCGAGGGCGAAAGCAGGTTTATCTTTGTCGTGATACGCGGCGGGGAAGAACGGTGCGCCCGCAGGGACGTTTGCCAGCGCGGCGAATTGCAGGTTGGCGAATCCGTTCTGTTCGATCTGCGCGCATCTCACGATCACCTCCGCACACGCGCGGATCGCGGCGAGATTCAGTCCGCGCGTTTTATCCGCCATCACGCCGCCGAAGAAAACATTTTTCGAGACGAAGATCGCGTCGGGGATCTCTTCAAAACTGCGCGGGGATTCGGGCAACGCGGGTCCCAGCGAAACATAACTGACGCCGTGTTTCTCGACGATTCCCGCGATCTGATTCGTCAACTCCATCAACTTGCTGATATTCTCATTGCCCAACAACTTCGGGAACGGAATCGTCGCCAGCCGCACGGTCTGCACTTCGTAGCCTGCCGCTTCGTACGCAGATTTCGCCTCCGCAAGAAACTTCCCCGCCTTTTGCAGGACTTTTTCTTCGAGCGGATATTTTGGGTTGCAGAAATAAGTGATCGAGCGGATTTTCATGATTCTTTTACCACGAAGGACACAAAGTACACAAAGGAAGACCAAGAGACAATCTGTGGAAAGGCTTTTCAATCATCGCTCACCCCCTTAGTGACCTTCGTGTCCTTTGTGTTTAAACTCCTTTGCCTCACCACCTCAAACATCAACACCGACCCCGCCACCCCCGCATTCAGAGACTCGACATTCCCCGCCATCGGAATGCTGATTTGCTGATTTGCTATTTTGCGCGCTTGTTCACTCGCCCCCTCCGCTTCACCGCCGACGATCAACGCCAACGGATGACGAAGATCAATTTCCCAGCAAGATTTTCCATTCATATCCGCCAACAAGATTTGCATATTCGCCGCTTTGCCCATTTGCTCATTTGCTCGATTTGCTCGATTTGCTGATTTGCTCATTTGCTCATTTACCAATTTGCACGCTTGCTCAATTTCCTCCCACCCCATCTCACGGATCGGCACACGGAAATGCGCGCCCATGCCAGCCCTCAACACCTTCGGCGCAAAGGCATCTGTCGTTTCGGGCGGAATCAACACAGCCTGCACACCCGTCGCTGCGGCGGAGCGGAGCAACGTGCCAAGATTCCCAGGGTCGCGGATTTGGTCGGGGATGAGGACAAAGTCAAGATGAGTAGAGATTAGAGGATTAGAGAATTGGAGAATTGCGAGAATGCCTTGCGGGGTTTCGGTCTCGCTGATGGATTTCATCAAGTCGGTGGAAATTTCCTCCACCTCAATTCCTTTTGACTTGAGACTTTCGACCTGCGACTTTCCTCTCTCGCTCAACGAGTCATCGTACAAAACAGTCTCCAGTCTCCAGTCTCCTTTAACTGCTTCTTCAATTAATCGCACACCCTCCACAACAAACATCCCCGCCTCGCGTCGTTCTTTTGCGCGTCCAAGCAATGCGCGGACAAGTTTTACTTTCGAGTTTTGATTTGAAGTGATCATTGTCCCCACTTGTCATTCCATGAGTTGATAAACACGTCCACACTCGATTGATCGAATAAAACGAGTTTCACGATTTTCAAATTTGATGTATTGCCCTCAAAATATTTTTCAATCGCCGAAAAAATGATCCCCGCCGCGCGGTCTTTTGGAAAACCGAAGATGCCCGTTGAAATCGCGGGGAGGGCAATCGAAGAACACTTCAATTCATCCGCGACGCGCAGGGAACCTGCTACTGCATTAGCTAACTTCATATCCTCGTCTCCATCGCCCCACACGGGACCCACAGCGTGGATAACGAATCTCGCAGGCAGGAGTCCGCCCGATGTCCAGGCGGGATGCGAGTGGGAGACGGGTCCGCGCTGGAGAACCCAGTCATTCGATTCGGATTGAATCGCGGCTCCGCCTTTGTTTGAGATCGCCCACGCCACTCCGCCTCCGTGTTGCAGATTCTCATTCGCCGCGTTGACGATGGCATCCACTGCTTCGGTTGTGATGTCGCCTTGTGCGATCTGAATTGTCTGACCTGTCGGCAAGACGCGTTCAACAATGACGGTATTCATGCCGCTATTCTACAACAAAACGTCCGACGAGATTTATCACCTCATCGGACGTTCTTGCCAATTTGCTCTCTTGCTAATTTGCTCTCTTGCTAATTTGCTCTCTTGCTAATTTGCTCTCTTGCTAATTTGCTCTCTTGCTAATTTGCTTATTTGCTCTTTTGTTTTATTTTGCCATCGCAACCACTGCGGCGAATGCCTGCGGGTCGCGGACTGCCATATCCGATAACATCTTGCGGTTGAGCTCGATGTTCGCCTTCTTCAACAACGCCACCAACTTGCTGTACGTGGTTCCGTTGAGCCGAGCCGCGGCGTTGATGCGGGCGATCCACAACTTACGCAAATCGCGCTTGCGCACGCGGCGATCACGGGTCGCGTACCACAGGCTTTTGAGCATCGCCTCGTTGGCTCGCTTGAACAGACGGTTCTTCGCGCCGCGCTGTCCCTTCGTGATCTTCAAAATCTTCTTATGACGTTTGTGCCCCTGAGGTCCACCTTTAACTCTCATGTTCTACTCTCCTGCAAACTCGCGGGCGTCGTCAAGCGATTAGCGTGACAGTTGTGTACACCCGAAAGCCGCAACTAAAAAATTTGGATACGACGTACGGCAAAATTAATTTTGCCCTACATATTCGGCGCAAGGCGCTTGATGCGCTTGATGATCTTGCGACCCTTCACATCGTGCATCTCAGACAACTGCGCCTTTGTGCGCTTCGACGTGTTTCGGCGCAAGTGGCTCTTGCCGCCTTTGGTGCGCATTAGTTTGCCCGAGCCCGTCAAACGAAAACGCTTCGACGTTGCCTTGTGGGTCTTGAGTTTCAACTTACCTTTAGCCTTTGCTTTGCGAGGCATTCGCTATATCTCCTTTCAAAAATTTGCAATAAAAACCGCGGGACTAAACTTTCTCGCCCGCGGACTTTCTCAATCTTTGGGACTTACTCGTAGCGCTTCGGATTGCGGACTTAAGTCCGCACACCTCACGACGCTTCTTTCTCAGGGACGGCTGGTTCGCCCTTCTCCTTCTTTTTCGCGCCGCCTTTGCTGGGAGCCAGCACCACGAGCATCGTTCGCCCTTCCATCTGAGGCGCCGCCTCCACCACGCTGACGTCCGCGAGAGCCGCGGCGATCTCTTTCAGGTCTTCCAGCGCGATCTCGGGGTAATCCATCTCGCGCCCACGGAACTTGATCGTCACCCGCACCTTGTTGCCGTGCAATAACCAGCGACGGGCATCGTCCACTTTGAAACCGCGGTGCGCTTCATTGGTCTTGGGGCGCAGGCGAATTTCTTTGACCTCGATCTTCGTTTGCGACTTCCTCGCTTCGCGTTCCTTCTTGGCGCGCTCATAAATGAACTTGCCAAAATCCATCACGCGGCAAACGGGGGGAGTGGCGTTGGGTGAGACTTCAACAACATCCAACTCGGCATCGCGGGCGATTTGAAGCGCCTGCTTCATCGAAACCACCCCAACGTTTTCACCGTTGGGACCGATCAAACGGACTTCGGGAACCCGAATACCTTCATTAACTCGAAATTCTGCGGCGCTGATATGCTTCTCCTATTACATGACAAATCCAGCCATCGGCTGGGTTAAAGTGGGCGAATGATACCATGCCCGTCGGGGAATCGTCAATAAAATGACGCTTGCGCCATTACGAATACTATGAGGAGGCTATCCGCGCGAGCGGAGCGAAGTCGAAGCGAAGACGGGTTGTCGCTTTTACAGTTCCTTCGCCCTCCGCGCAACCAACTTGCCCTCGAAAGATTCATTGCGGGGCGAGTGATGTTTATTGCGCGGGTCTCAACGCGGGTTGAGGCTTATCGCGCGGGGCGAAAAATGCGTTGGGGAGTTCAATGGGCGCGAGCGGGTTGCCCGCTTGAATATCCTCCAGCGAGGCGTAATACATTCCCATATCGTTACTGTCGAAACGCTGGAAGATGAACAAGATAAATTTCCCATCCGGGCTGAAACGGGCATCGCGATAACAGCAGTCGCCATCGATCGGGTTGATGATCGTCTCCTGGCGGGTCGCGCTATCGTACAGATACAGATCGCCAAAGCCGTCGTTGCGAACGGAATCATTCAACAGGAAGAGGGTATCGCCGTTCCAATCATAACTGGCGATGGTCTTCAGGCTTTCCTTGTGAGTGAAGGCAAAGTTCAAGCCTGGGAATTTGTCGATGCGGGTGAGACCGACATTGGCGCAATTGAGAACATCGGCGCTGAATAAAACGATCTGATCTGAATTGACCAGTTCCGTATCCACGATGCGGGCGGCGAGACGCATCTCATCTTTCGACCAAAGAACATCGCGGAACGGGAATGCGGAAAAAAAACAATTGTCCCTGCGGGCGGTAAGGTTGAAGCGCGTGTCCATCTTTTTCAAGGCTTCGATATCAAAGGGCAGGATGTTCAAGGTGCGTTGGATGCTGATCGCCACATAATCGCCGCGCGGCGATACGCGAAATCCCTCGAGCGTTTCGTCGAGATTGAAACACGCCAGCTGTTCCACTTGTTTTGTCGCGCCATCCACCATGAAGGCGCAATTACGAGACAGATAGACAAGGCGGTTTCCGGTGATCCATTGCAGGTTCGATTTGGAGGAATTATCGGTGCGGATCTGGATCAGCCCGCCGCCGTTGAGGTTCATAAAGTACAACTCATTTCCGGAGAGGAAGGCGATCTGGTCTGCGTTGCCGGGCGGGGGCGGGACGGTTGGCGTGATCTGCGTTATGGCAGGCGTGAGGGTTGGCAAGGGAGCGGGCGTGTCGGTTGGGGCAATCGTGGCAGGGTTAGCGACCAGGCTTCCCGTCGGGGTGGAGGCGGGCGCCAGAAAGGGGATTTGTCCTCTAAAGGCGAAGAGCCCTATGAGCGCGATCAATAAGGCGAGGGTGGCGCCGATCCAAAAGTTTCTGCGGGGGGTGGCGCGCCGGTCGCTGAGTCCCACAATGGCTGGGATGGTGCGTTCATCGCCAAAGGCGGCGTGGTTCAAGGCGCGGGCGAGGTCGAGGGCGGTGTTGTAACGCTGGGTCTTGTCTTTTGCCAGGGCTTTTTTGATGATGGCGTCGACTTCGGGCGGCAGGTCGGGTCTTTCTTTTAAAATATTCGGAACAGGTTCGTTGACGTGCTGGAGGGCGATGCCGATGACGGTTTCTCCGCTAAAGGGGCGGTTGCCAGTCAGCATTTCGTAGAGGATGGCGCCAAGTCCGTAAATGTCGGCGCGGTGGTCAACGGCTTCGCCGCGCGCCTGTTCGGGGCTGATGTAGGCTGGGGTGCCGATCACTTCCTCCCCGGTGGCAGAGATGGCTGATTCGGTTAACTTTGCCACGCCGAAATCGGAAAGGTATGGGTTGTGGCTTCCGTCGAAAAGCACGTTATCGGGTTTGATGTCGCGATGGATGATTTTTCTGGCGTGCGCGTGGTCGAGCGTGGCGGCGAGTCGTTCGATGATCAAGGCGGCGTCTTGTAGTGAAAACTTTTCCTTTTTGATCATCTCGGTCAGCGAGCCGCCGGACATGTAGCGCATGACGAAGTAGGGCTGGCTATCGTCGTCTCCCACATCGTAGACCGGCACAATGGCGGGGTGTTCCAGGGTGGCAATCAACTTAAGCTCACGCTTGAAGCGTGAGCGGGTGAGCAAGTTATGCATCATTTCGCGGGGCAATACTTTGATCGCCACTTCGCGGTTGGAACTGGGGTCGAGGGCGCGATACACGGTTGCCATACCGCCGCGCCCCAGTTCCGACTTGATCTTGTATCTTCCTACCTTCTCCGGGGACATGGGTCAAGTATATCAAATACGCTGTTGTGATAAAAAGTGCAAAAGCCTGTTAAAAGCCGATTCGTTGGAGTTCACTGGGAAAGTCCTTTATGCGTGGGTTGGGTAGACAATATGGAATTTTTTTGAGGAAATGGAGAAAGTTCAAGCGCACGTTACGGGTCCTGAATTTCAGCGGCTCGCAGGGTATTCCGCATGAGCATGGCGATCGTCATGGGTCCCACCCCACCGGGCACCGGCGTGATGAAACCCGCCGTTTCTTTCGCTTCGTCAAAATTGACATCACCCACGAGCCGGTAGCCGCTCTTCTTCGTGGCGTCGGGCTTGGTGTTGATGCCTACATCGATGACCGCCGCGCCGGGTTTGATCCAATCGCCGCGCACGAATTCGGCTTTGCCGATGGCAACGATGAGGATATCCGCCATGCGCGTTAGGGTGGGCAAATCTTTTGTGCGCGAGTGACAGACCGTCACTGTGGCATTCCGCGACATGAGCAACAACGCCGCCGGCATCCCAACGATGTTCGACCTGCCCAGCACAACCGCGTTTGCGCCTTCGATCTGCGCGCCGGCTTGATCGAGCAGATACAGACATCCGTATGGCGTGCAGGGAACGAATAACGGCTCGCGCCCTCGTTGCGCCAGCCGACCGATGTTGATCGGCGAGAATCCATCCACGTCTTTTTCGACGCTGATGAGTTGCAGAATGCGCTCTTCATTCAAATGCGATGGCAGGGGAAGTTGCACGAGAATCCCATGCACGGTTTTATCGTCGTTCAATGATCCGACGATTCGTTCCAATTCTTCCTGTGCTATATCGCCGGGCAAATTCTGGCTGACCGAACCCATGCCCAACTCGGCGCAGGCTTTTTGTTTGGAGGCAACATATGCGGCAGAGTCGGCGCGGTCGCCGACCAGCACGGTGGCAAGTGTGGGTTTGGATTTTCCTGCGGCGATCCGTTTTGCCACTTTCGCGGCGACCTCTTCGCGCACCTGTCCTGCGATCATTTTTCCGTCAATGAGTTGTGCGGTCATGGATCATTTCCTCGTTCAAAATTTCGCCTCGCACTTGATTCGATTCGCAATCGGTCAAAGCGACGCGGTCGATCTCGTTCCAGCGCGGCGATTCGGCGAACGCTTGCGCGCGCAGATAATTTTCGGTGAACCCTTCCATTAGCCAGCCGCGCTCGCCCATCTCTGAAGTGGATTCCCACAGCACGGACATCGTCTGCCCGATGAATTTCTCACGGTAGGATTTTGCGGATTCTTCCAGCGCATCGTGCAAGATATGATTCCGCTTCTTGCGGACTTCGGGCTGGATCTGCCCCTTCATCTTCGCCGCCCCCGTGCCGGGACGCGGCGAGTACGTGAAGACATGTCCACCGGCGAAGTTCATCTCGTTGACAAAATCAAGTGTGTGAGCGAATTCATCATCCGTTTCGCCGGGGAAGCCAGCGATGATATCTGTTGTGATGGCAACATCTGGAATCATCTCGCGCGCGGAATGGATCAACTCGCGGAACGAATTCGTCGTGGTGTTGCGGCGCATCCGCTTGAGGGTCGAGTCGCTCCCCGCTTGGAGAGGCAGATGCAAGTGCGGCATGAGGCGAGAACTTGCTCTGAGCGAAGTCGAAGAGTCCCAGAGTGAAAAGAAGTCCACGTTCAAATCCCAGGGTTCGAGCGAGGAGAGTCGCAGGCGCGGGACATCTGTGTGATGAAGAATCGCTTTGATGAGTTCAGCGAGATGCGACTCGAATTCATAACCCCACGAGCCGAGATGAACGCCGGTGAGAACGATTTCTTTTGCGCCACCATCGAGCGCGAATTGAATATCCTGGATCACGTCAGCGACGGTTCGGCTCCGCGCTTCGCCGCGCGCGACGGTGGTAATGCAAAACGTGCATTGATTGTTGCAACCGTCCTGCACCTTGATGAAGGCGCGGGTGCGGCGATGAAGACCGGGGAGAGGGATGCGAGTGAGAGGCTCAAGGTCGAAGGCTTGTCCTGAGCTTGTCGAAGGATCAGGTCGGAGGTCAAAGGTTTCAGGTTGAAGGTCAAGAACATCAGCAACAAGGTGATCCTTGCGATCATTTGAAATGACACGTGTGACATTTGTCAGCTCAAGCGCGCGCTCGGGTTGGAGTGTCGTCCAACAACCTGTTGCCACGATGTCAGTCACGCCCGCGCGCGCGATCTGTCGAATCTTGCCGCGTGAAACGGAGACGGCGTCGTTCGTCACCGCGCAAGTGTTGACCACCGCCATCTCAGCCAGTTCGGCAGACGCGACGATCTCATGCCCCGCCGAGCGGAATCCATGCGCCATGTGTTCGATCTCCGCTTGGTTGAGTCGGCAGCCGATGGTGTCGAGGTAGATTTTCATAAAAGGACAGGGGGGTAGATGATTAGAGATTGGATGATTAGAGATTAGATGATTAGATGTTGAATGTTTAGAAAGTGGAAAGTGGAAAACGGCAAAAAACTACTCTCTACTCTCTACTCTCTACTTTCTACTTTCTACTCTCTACTCTCTACCTACGGTTGCATCACCACAAAATTATCGAACAACACATCCACGCCGGGTTGGGTGAAGGAGCCAGCCAGCAGACCCACATCCCCGGTAGCCAGTTCGGCATCGCTTGCGCCGGCGGTCAATTGATAATTCACATAGAAGACGAGCGAGTCGCCAATACAGTCGGCGCGGAGGTGGTTGACGGAATCGGGCTGGATCATTTCGGAGGCTTGCATTTCACTTTGCCCAAGCAAAGTTACCTGCCCGCCGACAAACTTACCAATGGCGTAATAGCCGTCGTTCGAGATGATGAAAAAATAATAATTGCCGTTTTGGTAGCGGCACATCACGCCGGCGCGATTTTCGGCTGGACCGCTGAGCTTGGTCACATCCGCCTCAATGCGGGCGTCGCGCAAATTCAACTCGGGGGTCGACCAGAAATTGAGTTGCGGCTGGCGGATCAACATGCGATAGCCGCCCTCATCGTAATCCATGATGCCGCCGTCGTTGGCAAGGCGATCCCATCCGCTGGCGTTTGATGCGAATTCATCCTGAAACAACACTGTTCCGGAAGGCTGGGGCGGCGCGGTGGCGGTCGGTGAGGAGGCGCACCCAGCCAAGAAAACAAGGAACGATACCAGAGGGACGAGTTTTTTCACGATTGGGATTGTATCATGGCGGCTATGGAAAAAATTGCTTCAAGTACGCATCTGCTTCGTCGTTCCCCAGATCGCGGGCAAGGGTAAATTCATCGAGGGCGCGAGCGCGGTCATTCGTCTGTAAATAGACCATACCCAAATGCAAATGAGCCGACGCGTTTTGCGCGTCCAGTTCGAGGGCGGTGAGCAGGTGCCGTTCGGCGGTTTCAAAATCATCATTGAGGTACCACAGCCAGCCCAGCGTATCCTCCGATGCGGAGTTTTTCGGGTCGAGCGCCACAGCGCGTTGCGCGGCAGGGATGCCGATATCGTTCAAGTGAATACCGAGGCGGCCGCAAAACTCCGCGAGCGCGCGCCAGGCGTTGGCATCCTCAGGCGCGAGGCTGGCGGCATATTGATAGGTCTCCAACGCGCGGATCAAGTCGCCGTTGAGCGCGTACGCGTTGCCCAGCGCGAAATAGCGCTCGGGGGTGTCCGCATCCAGCGACGCGGCGGCTTGATGTTCGGTGAGCGCTTGCGAATAATTTCCGACGCGCTCGAAATACAACCCGCGCAACCCGCGGACAACCGCAGAGTTGGGATTCAACTGGAACGCGCGATCCAACGCCTCGCTTCCCTCCGACCCTGTGTGCTGGCTCGCCTCCCCCAACCATGCCCACGCCTCGGCGTTTGACTCATCCGCTTGCACAGCGGATTCGAATGCGGCGCGCGCCAACTGCCATTCATTCACCAACCCCAGCCCGGCGCCGAGGATGACAAATTGTTCGGAGGGCGCTTCGCTCAGCGACGCCAAACTCAAAGCGGAACGCAGAGTCTGCGCTGGCGGATCAAATTGAGGGTCCAGTTGTGAAGCGGCGAGGAGTTCCGTCCACGCGGAGGGCGAGTCGGTCAACGTCAACAACAGCCCGAGGCGGTAATGCGCGGCGGCATCGTCGGGGTCGCGCTCAAGGTAGGCTTGAAAATAATCTGCCGCAAGAGAAAATTTTCCCTGCTCTTCCATTGCATACGCCAGCCGTTGATACAGCCCGGGTAAAAATTCAGTCTGCTCGAGTCCTTGTTTCCAGATTTCAATGGCGCGTTCCGTATTGTCGTTCAAGAAATTGGCATCGCCCCACGCCGCCCAGCCCGCCGGGGTGAGGGCGTTTTTTTCGCGGGCGGCGCGATACATGGCATCGGCGCGGGCAAAATCGCGGTCGTGAAAATAAGCATGCCCGGCGAGTTCATACAAATCGGTTCGCCAGGGTAACCGCTGAGCCGCGCGCACATAATGTTCCGCCATCTCGGGGTATGACTGCGCCTCAGCCGCTTTGCGAATCTCCGAGTTTCCGTCCACAAGGATTGGGATGGCAACCGCAAGAAGAATTAAGAGAAGAACGAGGGTGATACGCAGACCTGCCCGGGACATGTGTGGAATTATAGCCCGTGAATTTAAACGACGTTAACGTTCCTGTAACTCTGGCGGTTGCTCCGGAAACCGCCAACTGGAATATAATCGTCATTGTCATGTTCGATTTAATTGCCAACACATTCAATTTTTTCACCACACCCAGCGGGAGTTTGATCTATCATCTTGTGCTGTTGTTTTCGGTGATCTGGGCGTTGGCTTCCGCGTATTTGCTTTGGAAGTCGAGCGAATTCCCGCAGGCGCGGCGCACCATGTTTGGGCTTGCCCTGCTGTTCATCGCGCGCATCGCCCTCTTTGCGGTGACGTTGGCAGGCAACGGCGGATTGGTCAATTTTTCAGTTGTGCTTCCCCCATTGGATCGAGCCATCACGCTCTTTTCATTAGTATGGGTGATCTGGCTGTGGAATTTTCCCGAGCCAAGCCGCGCCGCCGACGCGATCACCGGGCTGGCAAGCGTTCTGCTGATCGCCGCGCTGGGGCTCAGCCTCGTGGCGTACGCGCAGGATTTCACCCGCCCCGACTATAACCGCACCACCAATGACGGCATCTGGCAGTTGGCAAGCATTGCCACCGGTTCATTCGGTTTATTGTTGTTAGCCATTCGCCGTCCGAACGGCGCGGTCTATGGGTTGGCATTCTTGATCCTTGCGATCGCTGGGCATGTGATTTATGTCGTTTTGGGGCGTTTCGATGGCAATTTTCCCGGCGCGGTTCGGCTGATGTATATTGCGGCGTTTCCATTGTTGACCACCCTGCCCCAGAGGTTTCCCGCTCCCTCCAAGGGGCCGATCTCCGTCAAACTGCATGCGCCAGTGGACGAACGCCGCCGCTACAGCACCGACCCGAAAACTTTCCACGCCCTGCTTGCCCTGGCGGGTGAATCAAGCGTGGACCGGTTGAGCCAAGCCATCACCCGCGCCATCGCGCAGACGATGCTTGCCGACTTGTGTTTTTTGATCTACCTTACCGATAACAAGAATCAGATTCAGGTCGCCAGCGGGTACGACCTCATCCGCGAGGAAAATTTGGATGGTGGAAGCCTGAACAAAAGCATGATCCCCATGCTCACCAATGCCCTGCAACGCGGGCGTCCGTTGCGGTTGCCGTCATCCAGCACATCAGCCGATATCAAAGGGTTGAGCGACCTGCTCGGGCTGGCAAGCCCAGGTCACATTTTGAGCGTGCCCATCGTCACGCCGGAGAAAGATTCCCTCGGCGGCGTGTTGTTGCTCTCACCCTATTCCAACCGCCTGTGGAGCGCGGAAGACCAGGCGTTCCTTTCCAACATTGCGGTCGCGCTCGTTCCGATCATCCAGCGCGGAAACAAGATGACCTCGCTCGAACAAAAAGGCGAACAAACACGGCAGGCGCTCGATGTGGCGCAGGATCGCATTCTCGAACTCGAACGCCGCAATGAAGACCTGCTCAAACAAATGGAAGCAGTGCGCGCCGACGCCGCGCAGGGATTATCGCAAGCCGAAGACCTGGCGGCGCTCACCCGCATGCAGGAAGATTCGCAAAAAGCCATCGAGCGCCTCAAACAGGAAAATGAAACGTTGCGCTCCGGCAAGGGACATGTGGGCGCCTCGCAACAAGTGGAAGGCGAGTTGCGCCTGACGCTGGAAGAAATTGCCCGCCTGCAAAACCAACTGGCGGGGGCAAATATGCGCGTGGCAGAACTGGAAATGGGTTCAGCCACTATTGCGCGACCCAGCGAGCAAGCCGAAGTGGTCGCGTCCATCTCACAGGAACTGCGCCAGCCCATGTCCTCTATTGTGGGGTATACCGACTTGCTACTCGGCGAATCGGTCGGCATTCTCGGCGCGTTACAGCGAAAATTTGTCGAGCGTATCAAAGCCTCCACCGAGCGCATCGGCAACCTCGTAGACGACCTCATCCAGGTGACCACGCTCGAGACCGGGCTAAATGAACTCAAGCCCGAAGCCGTAGACTTAAACCTCATCATCGATAATGCCATGTCGTATACCAGCAGTCAGGTAAGGGAAAAAAATATTTCCCTGCATCTCGACCTGCCGAAAAACATGGCGCCCATCCATGCCGACCGCGAAGCCCTGCAACAGATTGTGATCCACCTCCTGCAAAATGCCGGCTCTGCCTCCCCGGTGGAAGGCTCCATCCACTTGCGCGTGCAGACGAAATCGGAAGGCGGAGACGAATACGTCCTGATCCAAGTCAAGGATTCCGGCGGAGGCATCCCCTCCGAGGATCTTTCGCGCGTGTTCACGCGTTTGTATCGCGCCGATAATGTCTTGATCCAGGGTGTCGGCGATACCGGCGTGGGGCTGTCGATCGCCAAGACCCTCACCGAAGCGCAACGCGGACGAATTTGGGTAGAGACCGACGCCGGCGTCGGCTCGACCTTCAGCGTGCTCCTGCCGATCGCCAAAAACATCCTCTCGCGTGTGCCGGAGATTTGATCCATGCAAGCCTTGCGCCAGTTGGGGGGAGGCGTCATCATCGCCATCGTTTCCATCGTTCTGGTTATCGGGGGAGTTTCGCTCGCCATCGCCGAATCCGCTTCGCCGCCCACGCAGTCGATTCCCGTCTTTATTTCACCCACCACGCCTGTGACCCTTTTCACCCCAACGTTGCTTCCGCTCCCCACCTCGTCTGAAACCTCGACCAGCGCGCCCGCATTGACAAACACGCCAGCGGCAACGTTTACGTTCATTG
>WBZY01000170.1_pt1 | contig 59370 bp, 59 predicted proteins | sample 5204191 | NCBI WGS metagenome assembly WBZY01 (sample SAMN12344363, study PRJNA552823) | activated sludge metagenome | biome: Activated sludge suspended growth; feature: Anammox Sidestream; material: Wastewater; isolation source: activated sludge from anammox sidestream of wastewater treatment...
ACCCTGAAGGTGCTCACGCGTGAGGCCGGGCCGGCGCCGGCGGCGCTGCTCGTGAACGAGGCCAGCGGCGAGTGCGAGGCGCGCGCCGTGCACGAGCGGCTCGCGCGCCTGGCGGCGCGCTTTCTCGATCTCGAGCTCGGCTGGTTCGGCTGGCTACCGCACGACCCGCGGGTCGCCGAGGCGGTGGCGCGCCAGCGCGCGGTGGTCGAGCTGTTCCCGCGCAGCCGCGCGGCTCGGCACCTGACCGCGCTTGCCGAGCGGCTACTCGCCGACGCGCGCGCCACGGCCGGAGCGCAGGCTGCAGCAGACGCGCGTGGGGGCGACGGAGCCGCAGCGCCGTGAGCGAGTCGATCGGCCGCACGCCGCCGGTCGCACCGCCCGCCGACGTGCCGCGGGTCGCTCCGGACGAACCTGCCGGGCCGCGGGCGCGCCGCCGCGAGCCTGGTCCGCGCCGCGACCCACCGGATTCGCGGCGCGCGCCGCCGACGTCCGAGCTCCCGGCGGACGAGGCATCGCCCGACGGCAGCACCGAGCCGGGCAAGGGCCAACATCTGGACGTGCGCGTATGAGGCGCGGCCGGCCCGCAGCGCGAGCCACCGGGAGTCCGCGCGGCCGTGGCGGCGCCCCCCGTGCACGCCGCCCGTTCAGGCTGCAATGCGGGTCTGCCAGCCTGGGAAGGATTTGCCGACCCGCGACGCAGCTCCGGTGCCCACGGCCGGCTGCAACTGCGCGAGAGGCCGACGGATCAGGCGTCGGGCGTCGCCCTGGCACGTCGCTTGCTTTCCGGTAGGGCGCCGGCGTCCGTGCCGGCCGGGAAGGAGAGAGGATGGCCAGCGGCATGTGGGTGGGGCTCGCGGGCGCGCTCGCGCGCGTGCGCGAGCTCGACGTCGTCGCCAACAACCTGGCGAACGCCGACACCGATGGCTTCAAGACGGGCCGCGTATCGTTCGCGACGCTGCTCGAGACCGGCATCCGCGATGTCGGTGCGGGCCATGCGCGCGGTGCCGCCGGCCGTGTGTTCCCCACCGTCGCTCCAACTGCGCTCGACCTCGCGCGTGGCCCGGTCGCGACCACCGGCGGAGCGCTCGACGCGGCCATCGACGGAGACGGCTTCTTCGCGATCGAGACGCCGGCCGGCCCGCGCTATACGCGCGCCGGAGCCTTCGCGATCGGCACGGACGGCACGCTGGTCACCGCCGCCGGCCACCCGGTGCGCGGCGAGGCTGGACCGATCGTCGCCGATCAGGGCCCCGTCTCGATCCGCGGCGGCGGCGCCGTCGTGGACGGCACGGGTGCGGTCGTGGGCCGGCTCCAGGTCGTGACCTTCGACGATCCCGCGGCGCTCGCCGCCGACGGCGCTGGGCTGCTGCGTGCCGCACCCGACGCGGCCGCGATCCCGGTCGAGGATCCGCAGGTTGCGCCCGGCGCCCTCGAGCGGTCCAACGTCCGGCCGGCCGAGCAGCTCGCAAGTCTCGTCTTCCTGCAGCGCGCCTTCGAGATCTCGCTGCGCGCGATGCAGGCCGACGACCAGGCTACCGGCCGCCTGATCCAGGAGATGAGCTGATGCGTGCCCTCTTCACCGCCGCCACCGGCATGTCCGCCCAACAGACACGCCTCGACGCGATCTCGAACAACCTCGCCAACGTGAACACCACGGGGTACAAGAAGTCGCGCGCCGAGTTCCAGGACCTCTTCTACGAGACGCTGCGCGCGCCGGGCGCCCTGGCCGCAAGCGGCGCTGCGCTTCCCTCCGGCGTGCAGATCGGCAACGGGGTCAAGCTCGCCGCGATCGGCAAGCAGATGGGCCAGGGCGAGTTCGTGAGCACCGGCCGCGACCTCGACCTCGCCGTCGAAGGCGAGGGCTTCTTCCAGGTCGAGCGGCCCGACGGCGAGACGATCTACACCCGCGACGGCACCTTTTCGCGTGACCGCGACGGGAACGTGGTCACGACCGAGGGCTTCCTGCTGGTTCCGAACATCCAGATCCCGCTCGACGCGATCCAGGTCACGATCCTGCGCGACGGCACGGTGTCGATCCTCCAGCCGGGTGCGGCGGCGCCGACCGATGCCGGCCAGGTCGAGCTGGCCCGCTTCGCCAATCCGGCGGGCCTGCGGGCGATCGGTGGCAACGCCTTCGTGCCGACGGAGGCATCGGGAGACGCGCAGACCGGTACGCCGGACGAGCAGGGGTTCGGCTCGCTGGCGCAGGGCTTCCTCGAGAACGCCAACGTCAACGTGGCCGAGGAGCTGGTGAACATGATCCTTACGCAGCGCGCCTTCGAGTTGAACGCACGTGCGATCCAGGCAGGCGACGAGATGCTGCAGACCATCGGGGCGCTCTACCGATGAGCGCGCGGGGTCGCGCGTTCGCGTTTGCGCTCGCGCTGGCGGCGTTCGCGCTTGCTGCGCCCGGCCGTGCAGCCGATGCGCCGGCCGTGGCCGCACCGGTCGCCGGGACCACCGATCGCGAGCCGCCGGCATGGCTGCGGGGGCACATCGAGGCGTGGGTCCTCGCACATCTGCCGGACGAGCCGGTGCACGTGGCGTTGCCGCCGTTCTCCGACTTCGCGCCGCCGGGGCTCGCTCCCGAGGGCGTCGCGGTCCAGATCGAGGCGCCGGGCGACGGCCTGCTGCGCGGGCGCGTGCCGCTCACGGTGACGCTACGTCGCGACGGCCGAGAGCTCGCGCAGGGGCGCGTCGACGTGATCGTGGATGTCCTCGCGGAGCGGCTCGTGGCGGCGCGCACGCTCGAACGCGGCGAGATCGTCACGAAGGACGACCTCGAGCGCCGGCCGCTGGAAGCCGGCGAGCGCGCCGGCACGCCGGTCGAGGCGACAGCGCTCGTCGGCAAGCGTACGCGACGGAGGGTGCCGAACGGCGCCCTCTGGCGCGAGGACTGGGTGGAGGCGGTGCCGGTCGTGACCCGCGGCCAGCCGGTCCGACTGCGCTACGAGCAGGGAGGCCTGCGCATCGACGCCACCGGCATCGCGCGTGACGACGGTGGAGTGGGCGAGCTGGTGCGCGTGCAGAACCCTGCTTCGCACCGCGAGCTGCGCGGACGGGTGGCCGCGGACGGGAGCGTGCATGTCGCGTTCTGACCGGTCCCGGAACCGGGCCCGGCGCGGGGCGGCGGCGCTCGCGGCAGCGGCGCTGGCGGGGGCCGGCTGCGTCGAGACCGCGCTTCGCGAGGCGCGCCAGCCGTTCGACTACGAGCCGATCGCGGTGCCGCCGGTCCCGGCGCCCACCGAGGGCGCGATCTACCCGGGCTACTTCGCCTCGGGCTCGTTCCTCTCCTTCGACCGCAAGGCGCGCGGCGTCGGAGATCTCGTGACCGTGGTGGTGTCCGAGCGCACCCGCGCCACCAGCGATGCAGCCACCAACGTCGAGAGCGATGCCAACGTGTCGGCGACGATCGCCTCCGACATCGGGCTCCAGGACCTCATCGCCAAGCCGGTAAGCGAGATCCTGGACCTGCTCCTGAACGCCGAGAGCCGCGACGTACCGCCCGGCACCGAGCTGAACATCGCCGAAGGCGGCACGAAGAACGAGTTCGACGGCAGCGGCACGACGTCGCGCGGCGGACGCTTCGACGCCGTGATCACCTGTCGCGTGATGGCGGTGCTGCCCGGCGACGTCCTCCACGTGCGAGGCCGGCGCGCGACGGTGGTGAACCACGAGCTCCAGTACCTGACCGTCGAGGGACTGGTGCGCCGCGCGGACATCGGGATCGACAACGTGGTTCCGTCCACCGCGCTGGCAGACGCGCGGATCACGATCGACGGGCTCGGCGTGATCGACGACAAGCAGCGGCCCGGGTGGCTGGCGAGGCTCCTTGGATGGACGGCGCCGTTCTGAGCGCGCGTCGGCGGACGCGAGCGTGCCGAGCGGGCGCGCTGCTGGCCGTGCTCGCGGCCGGCGCGCTCGTCGTGGCCGCGCCGGCCGGTCCGGCCGAGGCGGGGCGGGTCAAGGACCTGGCGTCCGTGAAGGGCGTCCGCGAGAACCAGATCATCGGCTATGGCCTGGTCGTCGGCCTGAACGGCACCGGGGACAAGGAGCGCACCGAGTTCACGGTCCGCTCGCTGACGAGCCTGCTCGGGCGCATGGGCATCGGCGTCGAGTCCGACCTCGTGAAGGTCAAGAACGTGGCGGCCGTCATGGTCACCACACAGCTACATCCATTCGCACGGACCGGCTCGACGCTCGACGCCGTGATCTCGTCGGTCGGTGACGCCACGAGCCTCGAGGGAGGCACGCTGCTGATGACCCCGCTCTACGGCTCCGACGGCGAGGTCTATGCGATCGCCCAGGGCCCGATCTCGGTCGGCGGGTTCACGGCCGGCGGCGGGAGCGGGGGGAGCAGCGTGCAGAAGAACCACCCGACCGTTGGCCGGATCGCCAGCGGTGCCACGGTCGAAAGGGAGTTGGAATACCGGATCGATGGCAAGTCGCGCTTCGAGGTGGCGCTCAAGCGCGCGGACTTCACGACCGCGCGCCGGATGGCCGAGCGCATCAACGCGCGCTTCGGCAGCGCCGTGGCGCGTGCTCGCGATGCCGGCACGCTCGAGGTCGATGTGGCACCGGGATGGGAGGGTGACGTAGTCGGATTCCTGGCGTCGGTCGAGTCGCTCGAGGTGGAGGCGGATCGCGCGGCTCGCATCGTCCTGAACGAACGCACGGGAACCGTCGTGATGGGCGCCGAGGTGGCGATCAGTCGGGTGGCAGTGGCACACGGAAACCTCTCGGTGTCGATCGCCGTTACGCGTGACGTGTCGCAACCGAGTCCGTTCGGTGAGGGCGACACGGTGGTCTTCGACAACTCCGACGTCGTGGCGACCGAGGAACCCGGCCAGCTCGCGCTCGTCGGCGGGCGCGTCACGGTGGACGAGCTGGTTCGCGGCCTCAACGCGCTCGGTGTGACGCCCCGCGACCTGATCGCGATCCTGCAGGCGATCCAGGCGGCGGGTGCGCTGCAGGCCGAGCTGGAGATCCTGTGATGCGGATGGATGCGCTGGCTCCGCACGTGCGTGCGAGTGCTGCGGCGCCGGCAAGCGCCCCCGAGGTCGCGCGCCGCTTCGAGGCGCTCGTGCTCGAGCGGCTGCTCGAGCCGGTCACTCGCCCGCTCTTCGCGAAGGGTTCGCTGGGTGGAGGCAGCCCCGGCGGCACGCTCTCGCGCCAGCTCTTTGCCGCCGAGGTGGCGCGGCTCGCGGCAGAGCGCGGCGGTCTCGGCCTGGCGCGGGCAGTCGCGGACGTGGCCGACGGCGAGGCGGTGACCGCGGGCTCACGCGAGCGTCCCGGCACGGGGTCGTCCGGGAAGGAGGAGTGAGATGAGTCCGATTCCCCTTGCGCCGATCGTGGCACGGCTCGAGGCCGTCCTGGCGGCCGAGGAGCGACTGTACGTGGAGCTGCGCGACGCCCTCCAACGCGAGCGTGACTGCATGGTGATGCTCGACGCCGAGGGTCTCGAGGCGGTGGTCGCCGCCAAGGAGGCGCTCGCCGACGAGGCGGCGCTGCTCGAGGAAACCCGCCGTGCCGTCGCGGACGAGCTGGCCGCAGCACTCGGCTTGGCGGCGGCGCCGACGCTGTCGGCGCTATGCGAGCGGCTCGGCAGGGTGGGTGCCGCGCTGCGCGAGCGGCACTCGCGCCTGGTCGCACTGCTGGCGGCAGTGGGTGAGCTGGTGGACGCGAACGCCGGCTTCGCGCGCGAGAGCCTCGCCCACGTGCGCGAGACGCTCGCCTCGTTGGGCCGACTGCTGCCCTGCGAGCCGGTCTATACCCCGGCCGGCGCGCGTGCGGCGGCGGGCGGGCCCGGCCGGCTGGTCGAGCGGGTGGCCTAGGCGTGTCGGGCCTCTTCGGCATCCTCGACGTAGCGAGCCGCGGTCTCGCGGTGACGCAGAGCGGCGTCCGCGTGGTGTCACACAACATCGCCAACGTCGAGACGCCGGGCTACTCGCGCCAGCGCCAGGTCCTGGCGGCCGGTGATCCGATCGAATCGGGTAGTGGCGCGATCGGGACCGGCGTAGAGCAGCTCTCGATCGAGCGGCTCGCGGACCCGCTGCTGCTGCGCCAGCTTGCCGACGAGGACGCGCGTGGTGCGGCGCTCGGCATCGAGGCGGATGCGCTGGCACGGGTGGAGGAGGTCTGGAACGAGCAGTCGGGCGAGGGCCTGGCGGCGCGTCTCGGCGCGCTCTTCGATGCCTTCGACGACCTGGCGAGCGCCGCCACCCCGGGCGCCCCGGTCGAGCGAGAGGGCGTGCGGGCGGCTGCCGGGCTGCTGCTCGACGCGATCCACGACGCCGACCGCGCGCTGCGCGGGCTCCAGGCCGAGGCGGACCGCGGTGCGGTGCAGACGCTCGGCGAGATCGAGTCGCTGGCCCGCGAGATCGCGGGTCTGAACCGTGAGATCGTCCGTGCCGAGGCCTTCGCTCCCGCCAACGACCTGCGCGACCAGCGCGACGCGTTGGTGCGCGACCTCGCGCGGAAGGTGGACGTCTCGACCTTCGAGGAATCCGACGGCTCGCTCGTCGTGATGGTCGGAAGCGGGCTTCCGCTCGTGGACGGGGTCACCGCCCGCCGGCTGGTCGCCGAGCCCGATCCCACCCATCCCTTCTCGCCGTCCTTCTCGCGCATCCTCTTCGACGACGGCAGCTCGCTCACCGACCTCACCGCCGACCTCGGCCAAGGCGAGCTCGGCGGCTGGCTCGCGGTACGCGACGGGATCGCCGCGGACGCGGTCCGCGAACTCGACGTGCTGGCCTACAACCTGGCCGTCCAGGTGAACGGCGTGCACGCCGCGGGCGTGGGACTCGATGGTACGGTCGGCAACCTGTTCGCTGCTACGGCCGCCGTCGAGGACGCAGCCGGCAGCCTCACGCTGGATCCCGCCGTCGCGGCGAGCGCGGAGGCGATCGCCGCCGGCCTGGGCACCGATCCCGGTGACAACCGCAACGCGCTCGCGTTGGCTGCCTTGCGCCAGACGCCACTGGTGATCGCGCTGCCCGGCGATCCGCCCGGCCCGCCCAGCGGCCCCTCGCGCACGCTGCTCGGACACGTGGCGGCGACCGTGGGCCGCGTCGGGGCCGAGAGCCGCAGCCTCGCTACGGCCCGTGACGACCAGACGCGCGCCCTCCAGCAGCTCGAGAACCGCCGCGACGCGCTGTCGGCCGTGTCGCTCGACGAAGAGATGGTGCAGCTGATCCGGCTGGAGTCTGCGTACCAGGCCAACGCGCGCGTGGTGGAGACGCTGACGCGCCTGCTGGACTCGGTGCTCGGCATGGTCGGTCCGTAGCGTGAGGAGGTCGCCGTGAGCGTCCGCATCCCGGGATCGATCGTCACGCGCACCAGTCTCTTCGACGTGGTGCGTGCGCGCGCCCGGCTCGCACGCACCCAGGAGCAGGCGTCGAGCAACCTGCGCATCAACCGGCCCTCCGACGATCCCAGCGGCGCAAGCCGCGCTGCCGTGCTGCGGGCCGAGCAGGCGGCCCAGCTCCAGTACACGCGCAACGTCGAGCGGGGCACCGACCGGCTCCGCGCCGCGGAGAGCGCGCTCGGCTCGGCGAGCGATGCGATCGTACGCGCCCGCGAGCTGGCCGTGCAGGGCGCCAACGGCACGCTCGACGCGGTGGCTCGCCGCGCGATCGCCGCCGAGGTGGAGGTGTTGTTCGAGGAGCTGACGGGCGCCGCGAATGCCCGCCACGACGACGGTTGGGTCTTCGCCGGCACCGCCAACGCAACGCCAGCCTTCACCGTCACGGGCGCCTTCGCCGCCGGAGCCCCGCCGGTCGTCGCTTTCGCGGGGAGTTCCGACGAGATCGAGCTCGCCGTCGCGCCCGGTCAACGCGTCGCCGTCACCCTCGACGGTCGCCGCGTCTTCCTCGGCGACGGCGACGGCGACACCGTCCCGGATGCGGGCCGTGCCGACGCCTTCGCGACGCTCGGTGCGCTCTGGCAGGCGCTCGTCGACGACGACCGCGATGCGGTCGCCGCCACGCTCGACGACCTCGACCGCGTGCAACGCCAGCTCGAGCTCGAGCGTGCGCGCGTCGGAGCCGAGGGCGCGCGGCTCGATGCCGCCAAGAGCAGCCTGGCCGACGCCGGCGTGGAGACCACCCGCCAGCTCTCCGTGACGCAGGACGCCGACACGCTGCGTGTCCTCTCCGACCTGGTCAGCCAGGAGACGGCGCTCACCGCCGCACTCGAGGCTGCTGCGCGGGTCGTCACGCCTTCGCTGCTGGACTTCCTGCGCTAGCGATGCTGGTCCTGACCCGTCGCCCTGGCGAGAGCCTACGGATCGGAGCCGACGTACGCGTTACGGTGGTGTCGGTTTCGCCTGGGCACGTGCGGATCGGCGTCGAGGCGCCGGATGCGGTAGCCGTGCACCGCGAGGAGGTCTTCGAGCGCATCGAGGAGGCCAATCGCGAGGCGGCCCGCGCCGCCGCGTCGGCACCGCTCGAGGTGATCGAGATCGTGAGGACCGGGGGAGGAGTCGAGTGAGCGGGCGGATGCGCTTCGAGACCTTGCAGTTCGGGACGATCGAGGCCAGCGAGGACGAGTTGGTCCACTTCCCCGGTCTGCCGGGCTTTCCGGCGGCACGCCGCTTCCTGGTGCGCGGCCACGACCGCGGCGGGAGCTTCGGTTGGCTCCTGTGCGTAGACGACCCGGCGCTCACGTTCGTGGTCGCGAGCCCGTTTCGCTTCCGACCCGACTACGCGCCCGCGATCCCGGCGCAGGCGCTGCGGGCGCTCGGCGCCAGCGACCCGGGGGAGCTCGAGGTGCTGGCGCTTGCCACCGTCTCCACCGGCGGCGTCACGCTGAACCTGGCCGCACCCATCCTGATCCACCCCGGTACCCGGCTCGCTGCGCAGGTGATCCTGGAGGAGCCGGGCCATCCGACCCGCGCGCGCGTGCTCGACGCGGCCAGGCTGCCTCCGGCCAGCTCCATGGGCTGACGCCGAGCGGCTTGCTCATACCGAGTCGAAGCCGGAGAGCGCGAGCGGCCAGGGCAGGCGCGCGCGCAGTGCCAGCCACTCGTTCGCCACCAGCGCCCGCGCCGCTGCGGCCGGCCGTTCCGGCCCGAGCAGCCAGGCGCGTGTCTGGTCGGCCGAGAGCGCGACGGCGCCGCGCCCGCCCGTGAGGACGTAGCCCGTGCCCTCGGCGCGCAATCGGATGCCGGCCAGCGCCGGTACGCCGCCGGCTACGTGCGCAAGGAGGGCCGGCGGATCGGGCAGCCAGGCGAGCGCGAAGTCGCCCGGGCTCGCCTCCGCTCCGCCCTCGCGTAGCCGGGCGGCGGCGGGGTCGTCGCCCGGCCCGCACAGCCAGCGGCGCGCGCCGGCCTTCGCCAGAGCCTCGATGCAGGCGAGCACGGCGTCGGGATCGCCCGCCCATTCGTGGACACAGCCGCCGAGGTCGGCACCGCGGCCCGCGCAGGCGTAGGCGACGGGGCGACCCGCGCGGCGTGCGACACGCGTCGTGCAGTCGGGCGCCGCAGCCAGGCGCGCGAGCGCGCCGGGCGGGCGCTCGGCGCGCGTGGGGCGGGTGTCGTAGAGCCGCTCGAGCGCTGGCCAGTCGCCGGGCGCAGGCGGGCCGACCGCCACTGCGCCGTCCGCAAAGCCTCGGGCCGCCGCACAGCGTGCTGGGTCGAGGGCGAGGATCCACTCGCGCCCGGCCCGGCCGAAGCCGAGGGGCGCGTAGAGCGCGTCGAGATCGGTCCAGAGCAGCACGGCGAGCGCGCCGCCGTCGGCGAGCCGCCGTGCGGCCCTTGCCACGCAGGCACGTGCCAGTCCCTGGCCGCGAAAGCCCGGATCCGTGTAGACCAGCCCGACGAGGCCCACCAACGCGGGCCGGTTGGCGACGCGCACCGGGAGCAGGCGGGCGAGCGCGTGGGCGGCGAAGTGGCCGGCGCGGCGGACGACGACGTGGTCGCCGACCCGCTCGGGGGCCAACGCGAGCGGCTGCTCGGCGACGAGAGCCCCCGGTTGCTCCGGCCTCAGCCCCGCCTCGAGCCAGGCCAGCAGTCCCGCACGCGCCGCCGCCTCCACGCCCTCGCTCGCCGCTCGCCCCATCTCCGCTCCTCCTGCTCCTTTCGGGGGCGTTCCTGCGTCCCGCTCGCCCCTGGGCGCTCCCATCGTCGAGCGTGTCCGCGCGGGAAGACCTGCAAACCGGGTGCCGCACGCGGCGCCTTCGCGGTCACCGCATCGCTGCGCGAACCTTGCGTTTTGAATGCCCCCTTGCAGCCGGCAAGCGGCCGAGCGGCGGCGCCTGCCGGCAGCAAGCGATCGCGCGCGGGCAGCACGCGCGCAACTCGCGGGCGATCCCCCGCCGTGGCGGCGGGCGGCGGACGCCTCGGGGGTTTGCCCGAGCTGCGCTGCCAGGCCGCTGGCACCTCCCTTGCACTCCCCGGTGGCGGCCCGGCGCGTGCCGGGTCGTCCGTGCCGGACGCCAGGTCGGCGCCCGGCGCGGTGGGCCGCCAGGGATGGGCGGCTCGTCCACACAGGGAAGGAGATGGGAATGGGCCTTCGGGTCAACACGAACGTTGCGTCGGTCAACGCGCAGCGAAACCTGGTCAACACGACCGACCGCCTGAACCGCTCGCTCGAGCGCCTGTCGTCTGGTCTTCGCATCACGCGTGCCAGCGACGACGCCGCCGGCCTCGCGATCTCGGAGCGCTTCCGCGCCGAGATCCGCAGCCTCTCGCAGGCGCAGCGCAACGCCAACGACGGCGTGTCGATGCTCCAGATCGCAGAGGGTGCGCTCAACGAGACCAGCGGGATCCTGATCCGGCTGCGGGAGCTGTCGATCCAGTCGGCCAACGGCACCTTGGGCTCGGGCGAGCGGACCACGCTCAACGACGAGTTCCAGGCGCTGGTGGGGGAGATCAGCCGGATCGCGGCGGTCACCGAGTTCAACGGCACGCAGGTCCTGAACGGTGGGAGCAGCGTGTCGGTGACCTTCCAGATCGGCACCAACAACACGGCCAACGATCGCATCACGGTGACCGGCGTGGACGCCACCGCGTCGGGCGTGGGTGTCAGCGGCCTCAGCATCACCAGCGCAAGCGGCGCCCAGGCGGCGCTGTCCGCGATCGACTCCGCGATCGACACGGTGTCGAACCTGCGCGCGCAGTTCGGTGCTGCACAGAACCGGCTCGAGTCCGCGATCCGGTCGATCGCGGTGGCCGTGGAGAACACGACGGCCGCCGAGTCGCGGATCCGCGACGTCGACGTCGCCTCCGAGACCGCGGAGATGACGCGCAACCAGGTGCTCCAGCAGGCCGGTGTCGCGGTGCTCGCCCAGGCGAACGTCTCGACCCAGGCCGCGCTGCGGCTGCTCGGCTAGCGCTCGCGGAGGCTTCCGGTCGGCCGCTGCCGGCCGGACGCCTCCGGCCCGCCGCGGCACCCGCCGCGGCGGGCCCCTGCGCGGGCCAAGGAGGGTCATGGCGACCGATCCCGTCAGCGGCGGACGGCTCAGCTTCGGGGGGCTCGCCACCGGCATCGACACGGCGGCGATCATCGAGGCGCTGCTCGACGTCGAGCGGCAGCCGGTCCGGCGCCTCGAGGCGCAGCAGGGGGACGTCCGCACGCAGCAGGGGCTGCTTCGTCAGTTCAACGGCCTGTTGCTGGCGCTGCGCGACGCTGCGCGCGCGATCGACAACCGAAGTGACACGCTGGCGAGTGTAGCCACCGAAGAGGAGCTGCTTGCCCTCACGGCCGAGAGCTCGGACTCCGATGCACTCGGTGTCAGCGCCGACGGCCGCGCGGCGCCCGGCGTCTACGACGTACGCGTCGAGCGTCTCGCCACCAGCGCCAGGCTCGTGAGCGCTGCCTTCGCGAGTGCCGACGACGTCGTCGGCGGGGCGGGCGACACGATCCAGATCGACTTCGGCGGCGCGTCACCGCTCGAGATCGAGTTGGCCGGTGATACCACGCTCACCGGCATACGCGACGCGATCAACGGCGACTCGGGCAACCAGGGGGACCTGCGTGCCGCCCTGCTCGACGACGGCCTTGGCGGGGTACGCCTGGTGATCTCCGGCACCCGGACCGGGGCCGCCCACGACCTCACGCTGGGCGGGACGCTGGTCGGCCCGGGTGGCGCCGCGTTCCTCGACGCCGCGCTCTCGCGCCCAGCGGAGAACGCCCGGCTCGTCGTGCTCGGCGTGCCGATCGAGCGCGCGGGCAACGAGATCGGCGACGCGCTTCCGGGCGTGTCTCTTGCACTGCGCCGGGTCAACGACCCACTCGACCCGGCCGATGCGCACACCGTCACGGTGAGCCGCGACGACGAGGCAGTCGCGGGCCGCTTCCAAGCCCTGGTCGACGCCTGGAACGCCGTGCGCGAGTTCACCGTGAAGCAGGGCACGGTCGGGGCCGACGAGCAGGCGGGCCCGCTGTCCGGCGACTTCACGCTGCGCACCGTCGAGCGCACGCTCCAGGGCGTGCTCCAGGGAACCCGCGCCTTCGCCGGCAACGGCTTCGCCTCGCTCGGCGCCGTGGGCATCGCGTTCGACCGCAGCGGCAAGCTCACGCTCGACCGGGCGCGGCTGGGCGAGGCGCTCGACCAGGACCCCGACAGCGTGCGGGAGCTGCTCTCGGGTGACGGTACCACGGACGGCATCGCCACCGCCCTGGCCCGCTCGCTCGACGCGCTCGTGCGCACCGGCGACGGGGCCGTCACCAGCCGGATCGCCTCGCTCGATCGGCGAGTCGATCAGCTCCAGGATGCGATCGACCGGCTCGAGGACCGGCTCGGCCGGCGCGAGGAATCGCTGGTGCGCCAGTTCGCGTCGCTCGAGCGGCTGATCTCGACGCTCCAGGCGTCAGCAGGGTTCCTCGGGAGTAGCGGCTAGTGGCGAACCCGTACCTCGACATGCAGGTGCGAACCGCATCGCCGGTGGCGCTCCTGGCGCAGCTCTACGACGCCGCGCTGCGCCACGTGGAGGCGGCCCGCCGTCACCACGAGGCCGGACGCGTGCGCGAGCGCGGTGAGGCGATCTCGCGCGCGCTTGCGATCGTCGGCGAGCTGCGCAGCAGCCTCGATTTCGAGCGGGGCGCCGATCTGGCCCCGCGCCTCGAGGAGCTCTACGTCTACGCAAGCGAGCGGTTGTTCGAGGCCAACCAGCGCAATGCAGTCGTCGAGCTCGCTGCCGCCGCCTCCGTGCTGGGGCCGCTGCGCGATGCCTGGCACGAGCTGGCCGAACGGCCGGTAGCGGAGCTCGGCGGATGAGCGCCGCGACGCCCGCGGTCGACGCGGCCTCCGCGGCCGCCGCTGCGCTCCTCGCCCTCGATGCCGCGCTGGGCGAGGCGTTGGCGACCGGCACCGTCGAGCGAGCACTCGCGCTCGGTGCCGAGCGAGAGGCACGGATCGCCGCGCTCGTGGCGCTCGATCCGCAGGCCCTCGCGGCACCTGCGGTCGCCGCTGCGCTGGTCCGCTCCAAGGCCGGGCTGCCGCGCCTCGTCGCGCTGGCGACGGAGCGGCGCGACGCCGTCGGACGCGCGCTCACCCGGCTGCGGGCCGGAGCCGAGAGCGGCCGCCGTGCGCGCGGTGCCGGCCGCGAGGAGCCGCGCTTCGTGAGCGAGCGGGCCTGAGCGGTCGCGGCGCCCGCGCTGCGTCCGGCTCGCGTGCAACCGGAAAGCGTCACCGTTTCATCCTGCACGGCCCCCGGTCCATCGCTTCCCACCGCTCCGTCTCCTCCCTCCCCACGCCCGGAACGCGTTGGCATCGGTCTTGCTCCATCGAACACCGCCGCCGTTCCGTCCCGGCGGCGGGGGGGGGGGAACGCCATGGACGCCAGACCGCCGCAGGTCCTCGTCACCGGGGGGACCGGCTCGTTCGGCCGCGCCTTCGTGCGCCGCCTGCTGCGCGAACGGGCCGATTGCACGATCCGGATCTACAGCCGTGACGAGCTCAAGCAGTACGAGATGGCGCGCGCCTTCGGGAACGACCCGCGGCTCCGGTTCTTCATCGGCGACGTGCGCGACCGCGACCGGCTGGCGCGCGCTCTCTACGGCGTCGACTGGCTGGTGCACGCGGCCGCCCTCAAGCAGGTCCACCTGTGTGAGTACAACCCGGCCGAAGCAGTCAAGACCAACGTGCTCGGCGCCCAGAACGTGATCGATGCCGCCATCGATGCCGGCGTCGCGAAGGTCGTCGCGCTGTCGACCGACAAGGCCGTGAACCCGGTCAACCTCTACGGCGCCACCAAGCTTTGCGCCGAGAAGCTCTTCGTGCACGGCAGCGCCTACAGCGGTCCGCGCGAGACCCGCTTTGCCTGCGTGCGCTACGGCAACGTGCTGGGAAGCCGCGGCAGCGTGGTCCCGCTCTTCCTGGAGCAGGCAGCGACCGGCGTGCTGCCGATCACGGACCTGCGGATGAGTCGATTCTGGATCACGCTCGGCCAGGCGGTGGAGCTGGTGCTCCAGGTCCTGCACGACCTGCGCGGGGGCGAGATCTACGTGCCCAAGATCCCCAGCATGCGGATGGTGGATCTGGCGCGCGCGATCGCGCCCGAGGCGATGCTCAAGGAGGTGGGCATGCGGCCCGGAGAGAAGCTGCACGAGATGCTCCTGACGCCCGAGGAGGCGCACCGCACGCGCGAGTACGCGACCCACTTCGTCGTGTCCCGCACCACGCCGCGCAGCGATGGTCGACCGGTATCCGAGGACTTCGCCTACCGCAGCGACACCAATAGCCAGTGGCTCGACGTGGACCGGCTGCGCGAGCTCGTCCACGAGCTTGCCGGCGATGAGCGCTAGCGCGGCGCCTGCGCCGCCGCCGGCGCCCGGCCCGCCGATCCCGTACGCGCGCCACCACGTCGACGACGGTGATCGCGCCGCCGTGCTGCGTGCCCTCGCAAGCCCGGCGATCGCCCAGGGGCCGGAAGCGGAGGCGCTTGGCGCCGAGCTGGCCCGCACGATCGGGACCCGGCACGGTGTGGCCGTCACGAGCGGTACCGCCGCGCTGACGGCGGCGCTCGGCGCCCTCGGCGTCGGGCCCGGTGACGAGGTGATCGTACCGCCGCTGACCTTCGTGGCGACGGCGAACGCCGTGCTGGCCTGCGGCGCGCGACCGCGCTTCGCGGATGTCGAGCCCGACACGCTCAACCTCGATCCCGCCGCGGTGGCGCGCGCCGTGACGTCGCGCACGCGCGGCGCGATCCCGGTCCACTACGCCGGCCACCCGGCCGACGTCGCTGCGATCGCCGAGGCGCTGGGTCCCGGGCGCTTCGTGCTCGAGGACGCCTGCCACGCACTCGGCGCCGCGGTAGGGGAGCGCGCGGCCGGCGCGCTCGGCCACGCGGCGTGCTTCTCGTTCCACCCTGCCAAGGCCATCACCACCGGTGAGGGCGGTGCCGTCGTGACCGACGACGCCGAGCTGGCCGGCGCGGTGCGCCGCCTGCGCGACCACGGTCTCGAGCGCGCGCACAGCGGCCGTCGCGGCCTGGGCCTGCCGCCGGAATGGGACGCCGAGCAGCGCGGCGACTGGGTCTACGAGCTGCACGCGCTCGGCACCAACCACCGCCTCGCGGAGCCCGCAGCGGCGCTCGGCCGCAGCCAGCTGGCGCGGCTCGCCTCGCGGGTGGCGCGCCGGCGTGCGCTCGCCGAGCGCTACACGAGTGCGCTGGCCGGCGAGGACGCGCTCGTACTGCCCTCCGAGCGCCCGGGCGTGCGCTCGGCCTGGCACCTCTACCCGGTGCGCGTGCAGCCAGGCACGCTGCGCGGCGGGCGGGCCGCGCTCTTCGCCGCTCTGCGCATGCGCGGCATCGGCGTACAGGTGCACTACGTGCCGGTGCACCTCCAGCCGCTCTACCGCGAGCGTCTCGGCACCCGCTTCGGTGACCATCCGGTGGCCGAGCAGGCGTACCTGGGCCTGCTCTCGCTGCCGCTCCATCCCTGGCTGGGCGACGCCGACTGGGATCGGGTGCTCGACGAGCTACGTGGCGAGCTACGGCGGGCTCGACGATGAGCGTGCTGCGGCTGTTCACGGTCTTCCACGCCAACCTGGATTTCTCGGCGCTACCCGAAGCGGACGTGCCGCGGGTGCTCGAGCGCTGCTACTGGCCGCTCCTGCGCACCAGCGCCGAGGAGCGGCTACCGCTCGGCATCGAGCTGCCGGCGCGCACGCTCGAACGCCTGGTGCGCGAGGATCCCGAGTGGGTGAAGACCCTGCGCGAACTGGCCGGGCGCGGGCTCGTCGAGGTGGTGGGCTCGGGGCTTGCACAGCTCGCCGCGCCGCTCGTGCCCGAGGACGTGAACCGCGCCAACCTGCGCCTCGGCCGCGACGTCTATACCGCGCTGCTCGGCGCGGCACCGGGCACCTGGTTCGTGCACGAACAGACCTTCGCACAGGGCCTCGGCCCGCTCTACGAGGAACTGGGCGCCACTGCGCTCGTGATGGAATGGAACAACCCGGCCAGCCGGCGTCCGGAGCTGCGCCCGCTGCGCCACCGCCCGGCGCGGCTCGCGATCGGCAACACCGGCGGCTTGCCGCTGCTGTGGAACGACTCGGTGCTGTTCCAGAAGTTCCAACGCGTCGCCCACGGCGTCCTGCCGCTCGCCGACTATGTCGACTTCGTGCTGGCGGCGCGGGCGCCGGGTGAGCCGCGCCTGGCCTGCGCCTACGGCGGCGACCTCGAGATCTTCGACTACCGGCCGGGCCATTCGGCGCCCGCCGGCGCGGAGCGCGGCGAGGAGATGACGCGCGTCCGCGGCGCGCTCGCCGCGCTCGCGCGCCGGCCCGACTGCGCGCTCGTGCTGCCTCGCGACGCCGGCGCCGGTCTCGCGCCGGGCCCGCGGGTCGAGCTGGCCAGCGCGGCCGACCCGATCCCGTGCAAGAAGCAGCCGCGCTACAACCCGACCCGCTGGGCGGTGTCGGGCCGCGACGGGCTCGGCCAGAACACGCGCTGCTTCCGGCTCCACCGCACGCTGCATGCGGTGCGTGCGCTCGAGGGGCCGCTCGGCACGGCGCGGCGCCCGGAGTGGTGCCGGACTCTCGTCGAGCTCTGGCGCAGCGACCTGCGCACGCGCGCCACCGAGGAGAAGCTCGAGGACTTCCACGCCGGCGCCGGGCGGCTCGACGCCTTCTTGCGCGAGCGGCTCGAGGCGCTGCTGCCGCTACGTAGTGCTGACACCGACGTGCTGCTCGCGAACCCGTGGGAGGAGCCCTGGCCGGGTGAGGTCGTCGAGGTGCTGCTGCGCCTGCCTCCCGGGCGCCTCGCGGCAGCCTCGGTCGTCGCTGAACGGCCCGAGGCGCTGGCTGCCGGTGCCGCGCAGGTCGAGGTGCTCGAGCGCCACCGCGACGGCTCGATCCGCACCGCCCGGCTCGTGGCGGCGCCGTGTCTCGCGCCGGGTGAGCGCCTCGAGCTGCGCCTCGTGCCAGGCCCGGCGACACAGGACGCGGATGCCCCCGCGGATCCAGAGCGGCTCGAGACGGACGCCGTGCAGGCGCGCCTGCTGCCGCACCGGGGCGGCGCGCTCGCTGCGCTCGCCTTCCCGGCGCTCGCGCCGGCCCCGCTGGTCGGCACGATCCCGCACGGCACCTTCTCCGACGTGGCGCTTTCGCCCGATTTCTACTCGGGGCATGCCGTGGCCGTGACCGAGCCGGGCGAGAAGGTCACGGACCTCCAGCCGATCGCGCGGGTACGCCGCCTGGCGGCGGGTCCGCTGCGAGACGTGCTGGCGCTCGAGGTCCCGACCCCTCTCGGCCCCTGGCGCAAGGTCTACCGTGCCTACCGCGACCGCCCGCGCCTCGACCTGTTGCACGAGCTGCACCTGCGCGAGGTGCGCTTGCGCTCGCTGCGCGTGGCGGCCGTCACCTGGATGCCCGGCGCCTACGCGCGCGCACGGCTCACGTTCGCCACGGTGAACGGCGGTCGCGAGATCGAGCGCTTCGTCCTGCCGCCCGGGACGCGCATCGAGCAGCCGCGCGCCGCTGCGCCGTCGGTGTCGGCGACGTCCTGCCTGGGCGCAACCGAGGGCTGGGTGGCGGCGGGCGACGAGCGGGCCGGCGTCGCCGTGATCGGCGACCGCGCCCAGGCCGCGCTCGCGCCACTGCTCGAGTTCCAGGACGCCGAGGACCGCTTCCTGCTGCGCCTGCACCAGAGCGCCGCGGAGACCGACGAGACGCGCGCCACCTTCCTGCGCGGTGTGCAGTCGTTCCACGTCGCGCTGGTCGGCTATGCCGGCGAGCTCGGCGGCGTGCGTCGCACGGCGCGCGCGATCCAGCGCGGGCTTGCCTACCGAACGGAGCACGGCGTTGGCCTCACCCCGGGACTTTGAGCGCAACCTGGCGCGCTTGCGCCGGGCGCACCCGGCCCTGGCCGCGGCGGTGGCGGCGGCGGACTCCGCAGCGATCGCCGCCGTCCAGGGACCGACGGGCGCCACCACGCTCGTCGAGGGCGGCCGCCAGATCGCCTCCGCGTACGACCCCGCCGGCGAGGGCGCGGCGCAAGCGGAGGTGCTCGCCGCCTCGCCGGTGGACCTCCTGGTCGCGGTCGGCTTCGGCCTCGGCTACCACCTCGAGACCTTCCTTGCCCGCCGGCCGGCGGCGCGCGTGCTCGTGCACGAACCGTCACCGGCGCGTCTGCGCGCGGCGCTCGCGCTGCGCGGCGAGCTGCCCTGGCTGTCCGATCCGGCGCTGGCCTTCGCGGCCGATCCCGACGAGCTCGCGCGCGCCTTCGCGCAGCGCTACGTCGCGGGACTCGCCGTGCGCGTCTTCCTGCACCCCTCCCTCCAGGCGCTCGCGCCGGATGCGGCGCGTGCGGCACTTGGCCGCGTCGCCGATACCAAGCGCAGCGCTGACCTGGTGGCCGGCACACGCATCGCGATGATGGAGACCTGGGCCGCGCTCGCGATCGAGAACGCTCCCGCGCTCGCGGCGACGCCCTCGGCCGCGGTGCTCTTCGACGCGTTCGCGGGCGTTCCGGCGGTCGTGGCCGCTGCCGGGCCCTCGCTCGACCGGCAGCTCGAGACGCTGGCGCAGGCGCGCAAGCAGGTGCTGCTGATCGCGATCGGGCAGGCCTTGCCGGCGCTGCGCCGAGCCGGGATCGAACCCGACCTGGTACACGTGGTGGAGAGCAAGGACGTCTCGGGGCAGCTCGTCGACGGCGGGCCGGCGGAGTCGCTGGCGCTGGTGGTGCCGCCCTCGGTGCATCCCCGGGTCTTCGCCACGCCGGTGCGCGCGCGCTTCGTCGGCTACCCCGAGCCCAACGGGCTGGCCTGCTGGCTGGCACGCGGCTTCGGCGAGCGCCGCTGGCTGCCGGGCGGGGCGACGGTGGCCCAGAGCGCCGTCCATCTGGCAGCGCACCTCGGCGCCGACCCGATCCTGCTCGTCGGCCAGGACCTCGCCTTCACCGACGGGCGGGTCTACGCGCGCGGCAGCGCCTACGACATGGTGTCGCTGCGTACGCTCGGCGGCGGCCGCTACGCGTTCGCGGGACTCGCCGAGAAGAAGTCGATGCTCGGCCTGGCCCCGCCTTCCGAGGGAGCTAGCGACGAGCTGCTCCAGGTGGCGGGTTGGAACGGTGGCCACGTTGCCACATCCCGCACCTACGCTGCCTTCCTCGAGCACTACCGCGCGATCGGTGCCTTCTGGGCCGCGCGCGGGGTACGCATCGTCAACTGCACCGAGGGAGGAGCGCGCATCCCGGGCCTCGCACATCGTGCGCTCGCCGAGGTCCTGGGCGAGCTGCCGGCGCAGACGGTAGACGTCGGCGCGATCGATCGTGCGCACGCAATCGCGTCGCGCCCGCCGGTCGCGGCGTTCGCGGAACGTGTCGCGGCAGGGCGCCGTGCGCTCGGTGCGATCGAGCGGGCGGCGCGGATGGGCGCGCGCGCCGCGGCGGAGGCGCCGCGCGCGCTGCGCCAGGCCTCCGGACTCCGCCGGCGCGCGGAGCTGCTGCGGACCATCGGACGTGCCGAGCGTGACGTGCGCCGTGCGCTCGACGCGCTGCCCTGGCTCGACGATCTCACCGAGCTCGACCGTCACCGCAACGAGCTCGCCACGCGCCGCGCCGACGCGACGCCCGCCGCCGAGGGCGCCGCCGCCGAGGCGGCACGGCTCTTCGCCGCGACCCTCACCGCGGCGCAGCGGGCCCGAGCTCTCCTCGACCGGCTCGAACAGCAGCTCGCGTCGGTACCGGAAGCTGGGCCGACACCGCGAGAGGACGGTGGCCCGGCGCCCGGACGGCCGGCCCCGGCGCACGAAGCGGGCGCCCGGGCGCGGGCGATCACCGGGGCCGCGCGATGACCGCGGAAGGGGCGGCGGCCGCGGACGCGCTCGGCGGCGTGCCGGTCGTGGCTCTCGACCCGGGCGTGCTCGGGCCGGCCGCTCTTGCCGCGCTGGCCGGCGCGCGGGGAGTCGTCGTGGCCTGGGACCTGGGCGTGCGGGCAGGACTCGACGTGGTGGAGGCGCTCGCGCACGACCCGGCCACCGGAGGAGTGCCAGCGGCCCTCGCTGTCGAGGCGCCGACGCGCGTGCACATCGAGCTCGCGCTGCGTGCGGGTGCGCGCACCGTCGTGCGCCGGCCCTACGACCCGGCCGAGATCGCGCGGGCACTGTGGGCCGGGACGGGATCACCGCCGGCCGCCGGCGCGGACGACACGAGCACGGTGGTGGAGGCAGCATCGCCGGGCGCCCCGGGCTCCTCGGCGCACACGGCACCGCCGGCCACGGCGGGGGTGGAGCCACCCGGGTCGGATCCCGCCGCCGCCGGAGCGCAAGCCTGCCCGGGGGCGACGGCGGCGGATCCCGCCGCGGATTCCGGAGGCGAACCGGCGTGAGGGGCGCCATCGTCGGCATCGTGCAGGCGCGCGCTGGCTCGACCCGGCTCCCGAACAAGGTGCTGGCGCCGCTGGCCGGCCGGCCGCTCCTCGCGCTGCTGGCGGCGCGGCTCGCGCCGGCGCGGATCGACGAGTGGTGGCTCGCCACCACCGCCGGCCCCGACGACGACGTGACCGCACGCTGGGGCGAGGCGCTCGGATGGCATGTGCAGCGCGGCGCTGTGGAGGACGTGCTGTCGCGCTTCGCCGAGATCGCGCGCGCGCGACGCCCTGCCTGGATCGTCCGCATCACCGCTGACGACCCCTTCACCGACGCCGCGATCGTCGACCACCTGCTGGCCGGAGCGGCCGTGCAGCCGCCGTCCGTAGCGCTCGTCGAGGCCGCCGGCGGCGTGCTGCCGCTCGGCTACGCGCCGCAGGTAGCGCGTGGCGCGGCGGTCCTGGCGGCCGACGCAGGCGCCACCGAGGCGCACGACCGGGCGCACGTGCTCACCTGGCTCGCCGCGCGTGGCGCGCGCCACGCCGTGCCGCTGCCGCCGGCCTGGCCGGCGCGTCCGACGTGGCGCTGGACCGTCGACACGCCGGCGGATCTGACCATGGCGCAGGGAGCCTTCGCCGCCTTCGGCGCGCAGGCCGTGACGATCGACTACCCGGCCATGGTGCGTGCGCTCGACGCGCGGCCGGCGCTCGTCGCGGGCAACGCGCACGTGCGCCAGAAGGCGCTGGCGGAGGGGTGAGCGTGTCGCCGCCGTCCGTCGCTGCACCGCCGCTCGCGGGCCTTGGGCTCGCCGGCGTCGGGATCGGCGTGACGGGCGGCGGGGGGCACCTTGGAAGCGCGCTCGCGAGCGGGCTCGCCGCGGCCGGCGCGGTGGTGGTGGTGTGCGGGCGCCGCGAGGCGCCGCTCCGCGCCGTCGCCGACGCTGCGGCTGCGCGCGGCGCCGCCGGTCGCGTGTGCTGGGAGGTGGCCGACGTCGCGCGGCCCGACGACGTCGAGCGCGTCCTCGACCGCATCGAGCGCGAGGCGGGCGCTGTCGGCGGCTGGGTGAACAACGCCTACGGGGGCCCGGGCGGGCTGCTGTTCGCGGACCTCACGCCGGAGACAGCGCGCGCCGCGCTCGCGAGCGGCCTCGCCGACCCGATCCTCGCCACGCAGGCCGCCGCGCGACGCATGCGTGGAGGGGGCGGGGCGATCGTGAACGTGGCCTCGATGTACGGCCACGTCTCACCGCAACCCGCTGCCTATCGGCGTCATCCACAGTGGCACAACCCCCCGGCCTACGGCGCAGCCAAGGCGGGCCTCGTGCAGTTCACGCGCTACGCGGCCTGCCACCTGGGCCCGCTCGGGATCCGCGTCAACAGCGTCTCGCCGGGTCCCTTCCCCCGCGACGAGATCCGTGGCGACGCCGATTTCCGGGCCGCGCTCGAGGCGCGCACGCCGCTCGGGCGGGTGGCCGCCGCCGAGGAGCTGGTCGGGCCGGTTGCGTTCCTGCTCTCCCCCGCGGCGAGCTTCGTGACCGGCCACGACCTGGTCGTCGACGGCGGCTGGACCGCCTGGTGATCGCGGCGCGCCTCGTGCTCGGGACCGCGCAGTGGGGCGGACCCTACGGGATCGCCAACCGCGGCGGACCACCGGTCGCCGACGAGCGGGCGCGCCTGCTCATGCTGGCGCGCGCTGCCGGCGTACGCGGGCTCGACACGGCGCGTGCCTACGGCGAGAGCGAGCAACGCATCGCCGCAGCGATGGCCGCCACCGCGACCTGTTTCACGGTGGGGACCAAGCTCGCTCCCGACGTCTGCCCGCCGGGTGCGTCGGAGGCCGAGGTGCACGCGCGCGTCGAGCAGAGCCTCCTCGCGAGCCGCGAGGCGCTCGGTGTGGAGCGCCTCGATGCGCTGCTCCTGCACCGGGCAGCGCACCGGGAGGCCGCGGCCGGCGCGCTCTGGGCGCGACTACGGGCGGAACGCCGAGCCGGCCGGATCGGCCGGCTCGGCGTCTCCGCGGCGAGCCCCGCCGAGGCCTGGGACGCGCTCGCCGATCCCACCGTCGAGCGCGTCCAGGTGGCGGCGAGCCTGTTCGACCAGCGGTTGCTGCGCACCGGCTTCTTTGCCGAGGCTGCGGCGCGTGGCGTCGAGGTGCAGGTGCGCAGCGTGTTCCTCCAGGGCGCCGCCCTCCTGCCGCCCGACGCCCTGCCGCCCGCACTCGCTGCGCTGCGGCCGCCGCTCGCACGCGTCCACGCCTTCGCCGCGGCGCATGCGTTGCCGCTCCCCGCGCTGCTGCTCGGCTTTGCGGCTGCGGTCCCTGGCGTGGCGCTCGTGATCGGCGTCGAGTGCGCGGCCCAGCTCGGCGCGCACCTGCGGGCAGACGCGGCGATCGCGCGTGCGGCGCGCCTGCAGCAGGAGCTTGCGGTGCTGGTGCCGCCGCTCCCCGAGACAGTCCTGGATCCCTGGCGCTGGCAGAACGCGGCATCGCCTCACCAGTCGAGGGAGCTGGCGTAGCCGAGCTCGACGAGCTCGCACCCGGCCAGGTCCTTGAAGACCGCGCGGTGCCGGGTGCCGAACCAGCGTCGCCAGTCGCCGCGCCGGCCCGCGCGCAGGTGGCGTGGCGCCTGTTCGCGCATGCGTGCGAAGTCCGCGTCGCGTGCGATCGCGGACGCGTCGACCGGCAGACCGAGGTGTGCGGCGAGGGCGGCGACCGTCGCCTCTCGGTCCTCGACCAGCGCCTCGTAGCGCACCAGCCGCCAGCCACCGGCGCGGCCGGCCAGAGCGCGCACGTGGTCGCGCCAGGCCGTCACCTTGCCGGCGAAGAAGTCGAGGTCCCCGTAGATCTGCTCGATCGTCTCGAAGCGGTGGTCCGGGTAGAGCGCCAGGATCGCGGGCGTCACCAGGTAGTGGAGCATCGAGTTCACGACGTCGCGGCCGTCGCGCAGCACGTAGAGACGGTGCGAGAAGCGTGGGCTCCAGGGCGCCAGCTCGTCCGGTCGATCGTGGCTCCAGACCAGCGTCGAGTGTGCCAGTGCCAGCTCGATGTCGAGCGGCAGGAAGCGGCAGCGATGGTCCGGGAACTGCACGTGCCAGCGCCCGTCGACGAGCTTGAAGTTGTCCACGCGGTGGGCGTCGGGCATGCGCCGCGTGGCGCCGCAGAGTCCATCGATCACCGCTCCCACGCCGCTCGCCTCGACGAAGGAGCGGAAGCGTCCGTGCCGGCCGAGGATCGCCGCCACGATCCCGTGCAGCAGCCAGTTGCCGGACTTCGAGTAGCCGCACTGGAGGACGCGCAGCGGGGCTCCGTCCGGAGGAGTCAACGCCGCTCGCATACCATCACCGTGTTGTTGCCCACCGGATCCCCCGGGACGACGATGCGTCCAGCCTTGATCCCGATCAGTTCGTGGATCCGGAAGCGCGCGGTCACCAGTGCGCGCAACTCGTCGAGCGAGAACTCCCGGTGGTGATGCGGGTTGAGCGGCACGGCGCCGAGCGAGCTCTGCGGCGTCGAGAGCACCAGGACCCCGCCGGGCCGCAGCACGCGGGCGAACGAGGCCAGGCAGGCTTCGGGATCCACCGTGTGCTCGAGCGTCTCGAACGACGTAACGGCGTCGAAGCGACCGGTGGGGAAGGGCAATCGGGACACGTCGGCGACGACGGCGCGCACCGGCCAGCGGCGTGCGCGCAGCCCGGCAAGTCGCGGGAGCTGGCCGCGCGCGAGGTCGACGGCGACGACCTCGGCCACCCGCTCGGCCAGGAAGCGTGTGCCGCCGCCGTCTCCGCAGGCGGCCTCGAGGACGCGGAAGTCGGACGCGAGGTGCGCGGCGGCAAGCTCGTAGTGGAAGCGCGACTGGTCGCCGGCGGCCTGGCGGTGCGCGGGGTCCCCCTCGGCGCGCGGCGTGTCGTAGAGGGCACGCGCGGCACGACGCCAGGCGTGCAGGCGGGCCGGCGCGTAGCGGGGCGGGGGGAAGTGCCGCCAGCGCAGGCCGCTCTCCGCCCGGCAGGCCGCATGGCGCGGGTACGCGCGCAGGGCGGCGTCGCGGGCCGGGTGGAGCGCCGCGGCCAGCCGGCGCAGCGCGCCCACTCGATACACCTCGGAGGCGAAAGCCGGCGGGAAGTCGTCGGGCAGCTTCGCGCAGTCGAGTCCCTCGGCCGTCGCGCAGGCCGCCAGCGCCTCGGTGACGTCGAGGTCGACGAAGGGGTGCTGGCCGTCGCAGCGCGCGACGAGTGCGCCGGCGGGGAGATCGGCTGTTGCATCGACGAGCCTCGCGAGCGGATCGCCGTCGTGGGCGAACAGGCGCGCGAAGCGGGCCGGTGCGATGCGCGGCGCGAGTCCGGGGAAGGGCCCCTCGCGATCGAAGGCCGGTGCCACCAGGGTCACTCCGAGCGCCGGCCAGCGTGCAGCGACGCGCTCGAGGGTATGCACGACGGCAGGGCGCCCTTCCAGCGGCTGCAGGCAGGGGTCGGGTGCGCCCTTCCAGGAGCGCGAGCTCGCCTGTACGAGGAAGCGCGCCAGCGGAACGTTGCGCGCCGTGCTCACGACGCGTCTCCCGGCGTGTAGCCGAGCGCGGCCAGCGCCTCGCCCGCCGCCTCTTCGAAGGCGAGCCGTTGGGCGGGGCCGAAGGCTTCGCGCCAGCCCCCCGGCGCACCGCGGCGAAGGTGGCCCGGCGCATCGGGCGCGAGCGCCGCGAACGTGAGCCGCGCTCCGAGCGCGGGTGCGTCGACGGCAAGCCCGAGCGCCGCTGCGACCCGCTCCACGGTGCCGGCCGGGTCACGTGCCAGGTCCTCGAGGCGCACGAGCAGGAAGCGCTCGCGGTGCTTCAGGTACGAACCCACGTGCTCGGACCAGCGCCGGGCGTAGCGCGTGAAGAGCGGCAGGTCGGCGTAGACCGCGGCCGGCGACGCGTGCCGGTACTCGGGGTGCAGGCGCCGGATCTCCGGACGCACCACGTGATGGGCGAGCGAGTCGAGGACGTCGCGCCCGTCGCGGGCGACGTAGACGCGGTGCGTGACCGCGTCGAGCTCGGGACGGGACGCTACCTCGCACGGGTCGTGCGTCCAGAGCAAGGTCGAGCCCGCGAGCAGGAGTCCGGCGTCGACGGGCAGCCAGCGGCAGTCCGGGTGCGGGAACTCGAGGAGCGCAGCCCCGCTCGCAAACGAGACGGCGTCGACCTCGGCGGCCTCCGGGAAGAGCAGCTGCTCGGCACCCAGCGTCGCGGCGACGTGGGCCAACCCGGTGCGCCGCTTGAAGGATTGGCGCAGGCCGTGACGATCGAGCAGCGCGGCCAGCAGACGGTAGACGCCATAGTTGCCCGACTTCGGGAATCCGCATTGGAGTACCCGCGGCGCCCGCGACCGGGAGGGCACGGCCGTCACAGCACCGCCCACGCGACGTTCGGGTCGAACGGGAACTTGCGCAGCCGTAGCCGGCGCAGGTCGAACCGCTCGAGCAGCGCCTCGGTCTCGCCCGGCCAGTACGCGCTGTTGACCTCGTCGAAGGCGATCACGGCGCCCTTCGGCATGCGCGGAAGCAGGTGCTCGAGCGCGGCCCGGGTCGGCTCGTAGAGGTCGAAGTCGAGGAACAGCAACGCCACCAGCAGGTGCCGGTTCTCGGCGACGAAGCGCGGGATCGTCTCGCAAGCATCACCGCGCACCAGCTCGATCTTGGGATGGTGGCCGAGGATGCGGCCGCGGTCGTGGAGCTCCGCCAGCGCCGACAGCTCGCCGTGGACGTCGTGCGTGGGCGCGAAACCGCCGGGGCGGCGCTCGGCGAGCGGCGTCCCGGCGGCGGGCTCGTCGTGGGCCGAGAGTGCGGGGAAGCCCTCGAAGGTGTCGAAGCCGATCACGCGCCGGTGGATCGCGAAGGGCTCGAGGGTCGAGGAGAGCTTGGCCCACGCGAACAGTCCCCCCCCCTGCCGCACCCCGCACTCGATCACCGAGCCCTTGACGTCGAGCGCGCGGCGGAACAGCTCGTAACGGACCACGAAGCGCAGCAGGCTCGGCCGCGGCACGTACTTCTCGAAATTGGCGAGTCGCTCCGCGAGAGGCGCGCCGCAGGCGGCGAAGAACGCCGCCTCGCTGTCTGCGATGGGCGCCGGTGCGGCGGAAGGCCGGTCTAGCACGCGCCCGGGCACGGGGTCCCCAGCGCGTCGTAGGCGGCGCGGCGCGGCGCAGGCAGGGTGAGCCAGCTGCGTGCGAAATCGTCGAGGCCCCGGCCGGTGAGCGGGTGGTCGAGTACGAGGTCCCAGGTGGCGGGCGGCACCGTGGCAACGTGCGCGCCGGCCAGCGCGGCGAGTCGCAGGTGGCCGGGGTTGCGCACGCTCGCGACGAGCAGCTCGGTCGGCGAGCCGAGGCGCGCGAGCAGGCTGGCGGCGTCCGCCACGCGCTGCTCGTCACCGAGCCCGAAGTCCTCCGTGCGGCCGAGGATCAGGCTCACGTAGGCGACGGGCACCCGTGCGAAGGCCACGATCTGCGCGGGCTCGAAGCAGAGCGTCACGTTGCACGGGATGCCCTCCGCACCGAGCGTGCGGGCGGCCTCCAGGCCGGCGCGGTCGGCGGGAAGTTTGACCACGACGTTCGGCGCCAGCGCGGCGAGTCCGCGACCCTGTGCCACCATCTCCTTGGCGTCGCCGTGCGTCACCTGCGCGGACACGGGGCCGGCGACGCGTGCCGCGATCGCGCGCAGCACGTCGAGGGGTTCACCCGGCTCGCGCGCGAGCAACGCCGGGTTGCTGGTGACCCCGTCGACCAGGCCGAGCGGCGCGAGCCGCTCGATCTCAGCGAGCGAGGCCGTATCGAGGAAGAGCTTCACGGTGGTTTTCCTCCGTAACGGCCGCGGGTGATGCGGCCTCGGGTTCGACATCGAAGCGCACGGCCGCGACGGCGGCCTCGGCGCGCGCGATCGCCTGGTCGGCGCGTACGCCGATCGCGATCACGGAGCCGACGCGGCAGGTGTGGTCGGTCAGCGGGCGGATCCGGTCGCCGGGCTCGACGGTGAGCTCGGCCCACGCGACGCCGGGCAGGCGCGCCGCCGCGGCGAAGCCCGTGACCGCGCGCAATCGTCCCGGCGGCGGCCGGAAGAAGCGATTCGCCACCGGCGTCGCGCGGCGCGGCCGCAGCGTCGTCGGATCGACGGGAACGCCGACGGCGTGACACGCGGCGGCAGCGACGAGGTCTACACCGGTCGAGAGCGGAATCGTGAGCGTGCAGAAGGCGCCCCCCGAGAGCCGCGCCGCCACCTCGATCACGCGCAGGGTGCCGTCCTCGTCGACCACGAGGTCACCCTTCACGATGCCGCCCGGCAGGCCGAGCGCATGCGCGGCGGCGCGCACCAGCGCGTCGACGCGTGGCGCCAGCACGGTGGCCGCCCGGGCCGGCTGGAGGCCACCGTTCTCGATGACGTGCGGCGCGCACGCCTCGAGCCACTCGTAGTTCCGATCGGCGAGGCCAGGCGTCGCGATCGTGTCGCCCGCGACGAAGGACTCGCTCGAGAGCTGTGGTCCGGGGACGAAGCGCTCCACCAGCACGCGACCCGCCGGCGAGGCCGCTTGCGCGGCGGCGAAGGCCGCCGCGACGTCGTCGCCCGGGCGCAGCCGGACCACGCCACGCGCGCCACGGCTGTCGACCGGCTTCACGATCGCTGGCAGCCCGATACGGCGCAGCGCGGAGCTCAGGTCGGCAGCGGAGGCTACCGGAGCGAACTCGGGTACCGGCACGCCGCCCGCGCGCAGCGCTTCCTTCATCGCAAGCTTGTCCGCCGCGCGGCGTGCAGCGGCGAGCGGGAGTCCGGGCAGGCCCAGCGCGTCGGCGACGCTCGCCACGGTGACGGGTACGTCGGCCGCGATCGTGAGCACGCCGTCGAGCGGCAGGCGCGCGTGCAGGGCGCGAGCGGCAGCCACTGTCGCCTCGGCGTCGTAGGTGCTGGCGAGCAGGCGCTCGTCGGCGAGGGCGAAGCCGGGGGCTGCGGGATCCCGGTCGCTCACCGCGAGCCGGGCGCCGAGCGCGCGCAGGCGTGCGAAGCCGGGCAGCGCCTCACGGCCCCCGCCGACCAGCAGGAGGTGGCGTCCCGCCAGCGCGCTCATCGCACCCACGCGCCGCCGTTCACCGAGATCGTCTGCGCGGTGACGTAGCTGGCCTCGTCGGAGGCCAGGAAGACGGCGGCACCGGGTACCTCGTCGGGTCGACCGAGGCGGCCGAGCAGGATCGTCGGCAGGATGCGGTCGCGCAGCGACGCCGGCATCGAGCGGTCCGTGAGCTCGGAGTCGATCACGCCCGGCGAGAGGCAGTTCACGGTGATGCCGCGGGGCCCGAGGAAGCGGGCCAGGCAGTGGGTCAGCGCCATCACGCCAGCCTTGGCGGCGGCGTAGGAGGGGGTGCGCGGGCCGCCGTACTCGCCCGACAGCGAGCCGACGTTGATCACGCGCCCGCCCTGCGGCAGGTACGGCAGCGCCTCCTGGCAGCACACGAAGACACCCTTCAAGTCGACGTCGAGCACCGCGTCCCACTGGGCGTCGCTGATCTGGTCGAAGTCGCCGGTCACGTTGACGCCCGCGTTGTTGACGAGCACGTCGATGCGGCCGTAGCGGGCGGCCACCGTCGCCATCGCTCCGCGCACGCTCGTGCGATCGCGCACGTCGAGCGCCAGCGGCTCGGCGCAGCCGGCGTCGGCCGCGAGCTTCTCCGCGTCGGCGCGGCCCGTGCAGTACGTGGGCACCGCAATCGCGCCCTCGCGCGCAAAGGCGCGTACGATCGCCGCACCCAGCCCGCGGCTCCCCCCCGTCACCAGGCACACCTTGCCCCGTAGCCTCACCTCTGTCCCCCCTCGCTCGCGATCGCGCACCGCGCGGCGTCCATCGCCTCGACGAGCCGAACCGCGCCCCGCCCGTCGCCGAGCAGCGCGCGCGCCCGCGCGGAACGCGGCCGGCGCCACTCCGGATCGAGCACCGTCTCGAGCAGCCGCCGGTGCAGGGCTTCCGGCTCGATGGTGGGCGCGGCGCCGCCGAGGCCGCCGACGCCGATCGCTTCCAGCCCCTCGGCGTCGGCTGCGTCCTCGAGGCCGTGCGCGAGGTACAGGGCCGGCGTTCCGAACCAGGCCAGCTCGTAGACCGTCGTGCCGAAGCCGCACACGGCGAACACGCTGCGCTGCATGAGCAGTCCGAGCGTGCTCCGGTCGAGATCCGTGTGTACGCGGAAGCCGAGCTGGTCGATGCGCCGAAGCAGCGTCTCTCGCCGCCCGAAGCAGCGGCCGATCAGCACGTGGACGGGGCCGAGATCGGCGCCCGCGGCGGCGAGCGCCTTGCCGAGCGGCTCGCAGAGCGTGCCAGTCAGGTCGTGCGGGTCGGCGCCGCCCATCGTGACGAGCACGCCGCTGCGCGCCGGTGTCTCGCAACGCGCGGCGAGCGCGCGGAACTCCCTCGGGATCACACACCAGCGCCCGCCCTGGAGCAGGCGCGGGTGGCGACGGCCGGAGCCGTGCAGGTTGGGCAACACGCTGAGTTCGGCGTCGTCGACGTGATCGGTGCGATCGAGCACGACGCGGTGGGCACCGGCTGCGCCGCCGCGGCGCAGCTCCTCGGCGATCGGCTCACGCGTGTCGAAGAACAGGTGGCGTGCGGGACGCGCAGCGTCGTCGGGCCCGGTCCAGGGCTCGATCTCCGCGGCGGGTAGCAGCTCGGCACACAGCGCGTGGGCCGCTGCGTCACCGCGCAGGGCCAGCGCCACGGACCAGTTGCGGTCGACGGCCTCGCGCGCCACTTCGAGGGTGCGCATGGCGTGGCCGAGGCCGTAGCGCGCGCCGGCCGTGAAGAAGCAGCGCAGGACGACGGGCACGCTCACGCCGCCAGCCCCGCTCGCGTCGTCCGGAGCGGGCGCAGGCCGTCGGCCGGATCGGCGCGCCAGGCGCGTTCGTCGGCTTCACCGGCGTCCGGCTCCTTGGTGCCGTCGCCGTCGGCAGCCAGACCGGTGCGTACCAGCCGGATCGTCTCGGCGGCGCGCTCCGGCAGCCAGCAATGCCCCGGCTCGAACTCGGCACCCGCTCCGTCGAGGTCGAGGTGCAGCTCGACGATTTCGGCGCCGTGCCGGTGCACGGCACGCAACACGACGGCGGGATCTGCGCTGTGGTCGGACCAGCCGATCCGTAGCCGTACGCCGGGCAGCGCCGGCGCCAGCGCGCGCAAGGTGCCGAGCGCGCCCAGGTTCGCGGCGCTCGGCGGTGTCGGGTAGAGCGACACGCAGTGGAGAAGGCCGAGGTCTCGGCAGCCGTTCGCGGCGAGCACGCGTGCCGCGTGCTCCACCTCCGCGAGCGTTGCCATGCCGGTCGAGAGCACGACGGGAAGCCCGCTCCGCGCGCAGGCGCGCAGCAGGTCCTCCCACAGCAGCTCGTAGGAGGCGATCTTCAGGAAGTCCACGCAGGGCGCCAGCAAGTCGACGGCGTCGAGATGGAACGGCGTGCAAGAGAAGCCGAGCCCGCGCGCGCGTGCGCGTTCGGCGAGGATGGGCACGAACGCTTCGGGAAGCTCCCACGCCTCGCGCGCGCGGTGCGTGGCGCTGCCCGCGAGCACCTCGGCCGCGAACAGCTCGCGTACGCGGAAGAGCTGGAACTTCACGACGTCGCAGCCGATCTCGGCCGCGGTATCGACGAAGGCCAGTGCGCGGTCGAGGTCGCGGGCGTGGTTGCTCGCCACCTCGGCGACGAAGATCACCCGTCCCGGATCCGGTGCGGTCGGCAGCTTCTGCTCGTCGCGCATTTCGCTCTGCAAGGCGTTCGCTCCATCCTGCAAATCGCCAGGCCCTTCGCAGCCGGCCAGGGGCGGTCGCCGGGGGCAACTGCAAGCGGCGTGCCTTTCGGGTGGCGGCCGGCGCGGCGGCGGCTGCGCGCCGCGACGGCCCGCTGGTAGGCACCCTGCGTGCGGGCGAAACCCGTCGACCTGCGCCCAGCGCTCACGCGCGGATGGGCTTGGCACCGTCCTTGCTCTCTGCGGGTGGGTGCGCCGCACGGAATCCATTCGTGTGTCGGCGACGGAGGGGCCCGATGACGGCTTTGCGCCACAACGGTCGGCTCGACCGGCTCGATCCAGGGCGTCACCCGACCGTGGGTGCGGCGCTCGAAGCCTGTCTGCACGCGGATGGCGAAGAGCACGTGCTGGTGGCGGTGCACGTGGACGGACGGGCGATCGACGAAAGCGAGTTTCCCGAGTTGTACGAGCTGGCGAGCGACGGCGTGGCGAAGATCGATGTGATCTCGCGTCCACTCCGTGGCGTCGCGATCGACGCGCTGGAGAGCGCCGCCGACTACGCGCCGGGGCTTGCGGCCGCACTGGCGCGCGCCGCCGGCCTGCTGCGCGCGGGCGAGTCCGGGCGGGCCGTGGCGTTGTGGGCGGAGGCCTGCGAAGCGCTCGAGATGCTCCTGCACGCTCTCGCGGTCGTGGGCGCCGCTCTCACCGAGGCGCGCGACCTGCCCGCCGCCACCGCCATCGCGCTGCGCGCGCCACTGGCGGCCGCAGTCGCCGCCCATGAGCGCGGAGACCTCCTGGCGCTCGCCGACCTGCTCGACTACGAGCTGGCGGCGTGGGTCGAGGCGCTCGCCGGCCGGCTCCGGGCGCTCCACACGGCCGGTGCCGCCGCTGCGGCGGAGGGCTGAACCGTGGCCCAACGCATCGCCGGCTCGACCCGCTCCTACTACCGCGTCGAGACGCGCCTTGCCGCACGGCTGCGGCGTGCGACGCTCGCCGACGTCGCGACGCTCGAGCAGCGCCTGGCCGGGCCCGATCCTGACGGCGATGGCCAGGCGGACCTCAGCGCACCGGCCTGGGCTCGCCAGCTCGAGTTCAAGATCGACCGCATGATCGCCCTGCTCGATCCCACGCTACCGCGGCCGCTCGATCCCCAGGCGCTACGCCGCGTCGTCATCTCCGGCGCAGGCATGCGCATGGAATGCGAGGACGAAGACCTGGCGGCGGGCGACGATGTGCTGGTAGAGCTGCTGCTCGGCCAGACGGCGGGCCCGGTCACCGCGATCGGGGAGCTCGTCGCGCGCTACCCGGGCGGGCGCGACGCCGCGCATGACGAGGTGAGCGTGCGCTTCCGGCTGATCGACGAGAGCGATCGCGACGCGATCGTGCGCCTCGTGAATCGGGTGGATCTGGCCCAGCGGCATCGCATGCGACCGGAAGGCGCCGTCCGATGAGTGTCTGCCGGCGGGTCCTGGCCACGGCGCTCTTGCTCGCCGGCGCGTCCGGGCCGGGTGTTCCCGCGCAAGCCGCGATGCCGGATCCCTGGTGGGCGCTCTACGGGGACGCCACGGCGACGCCGCCGATCGACCTTCCGGTCGCCTGGGCGTGTCCCGCGGAGGCGCCGCCCCCGCTTCCGACCCGCGGAGCCCGGCTCGCCCTGCGTGCAGAGCGCCTCGCCAGTGCGCGTGAGCTGTCGGCCGCCGACGCCGCGGCGTGCCGCTGGCTCGGCGCCGCTGCCCTTGCCCTCGTGCTCGAGCTCGTTCCCGAGGCGGCCGCGGAAGCACACCGCGCAGAGTCGCTCGCCGAAGCGGCCGGCGCCGGCGAGGCCGCTGCCGCCGCGCGCTGGCTACGCGCCGAGGCGCTGCTGGCCGCCGGGCGCGTCGAGGAGGCGGAGGCGCTCTACCGCACGCTCACCGAAGCCATGGACGCGGGAGCCGCGGAGGGCGGGCACGAGGCCGAGCCAACGCGAGGGGGGGAGACCGAACGGAGCGCCGCCGACGGCACGGCCCGCTCGGAGATGCCACCGCCCGCGGGCGAGGCGCCTTTCGCCACGGCTGACACAGTGTCGCCGCGCTTGCCCGCCGGGCTCCCGGAGCTCGCCGCTCTCCGCCTTGCCGACATCGCACTTGCGCACGGCGCGAGCCGCACCGCGCTGGCTGCCGCCGATGCAGCCCTGCCGCGCGCCGCGGCGCGCGGTGTCCCGGTCGGCCCCTTCGTGGTGCGCAGCGCCGCCGCGGCTGCCGCGCTCGACCGCACGGACGACGCTCGGACCCGGTTCGAGCGCGCGCTCGAAGCGGAGCTCGACGAGCCGCATCGGGCGGTGGCGCACCTGCGCTTCGCGGAGCTGCTGGCCGGCGCCGGGCGCGAGGGAGAGGCTCGCGCACAGCTCGAGATCGTGCGGAGGGTCGACCCGCAGGCGCCGGCTGCACGACTGGCGGAGCTGCGTGTGCTGGAGCTCGATCTCGACGCGCTGGCGAAGGAAAGCGGCCTGGCCGCCCCTGCACGCGAGCTGCGGACGGCCGAGTTGGTGGAGCGGCTGGCAGCGCTCGATGGGCCGGAGCCGGCTCCGATCGCGGACTACGCGCGCCGGCTCGCGGCGCGGCTCGACCTGCTCGCGGACCGGCCGACGGCCGCGCTCGAGCGGGTGTTGGCACTCGGCGGCGAGGAAGCCGACGCTACGCTCGGCGATGTGCTCGCGCGGCTGTCGACCCAGATCGGTGACGATCTCGACTGCCCGCAGCTCGTCGATCTGCTCGCACCGCACCTGGATGCGCTCCTGCACCGCGCCCCGGATCCCGCACCGTTGGCGGCGCTGGCGCGGTGCCAGGCAGAGCTGCTCGGCCCGGAGGCGGCGCTGCCCCTGCAGCGAGCCGTCGTGCGGGGCTTCGGCCCGCGCGGCCGGGCGGCGGTCGCGCTCGGGCTCGCCGAAGGCCTGCTCGCCGTCGGCCAGCTCGACGCCGTCGCGGCCGCCGCCAACGAGCGCCTCGAAGCACCGGGCGACGACGGCGCCGCCTGGCGCCGGCTGCGCGCCGAGGTGGCGCTGGCGCGCGGTGATGCGGCCGGCGCGGCGGCAATGGTGGCGCCGCTGCTCGCGCCCGCTCCCCTGGCGCCAGCGGCGGCTCCGCTGGATGCGGCGGGACGGTCCGACGCGACTGCCTCGTTCGACAGGGATGCGCAGTCGCAGGATCCGGCAGCGAACGCCGCCGCCCTGGCGTCGGATCCGCCGGTGCCGCTCCGCGTGCAGGTCCCTCCTGCGCCCGTCGCGCCCGCGGAGCAGATCGCCGCGCTGATCGTGCTCACGCGCGCTGCGCGCAGCGCGCCGCGTGACCTCGATCTGGGGGAGCGGCTGATCGGTGCGGTCGAGCGCCTCGGCGACGAGCTCGGTCCCGCCAGCGGTGGAGAGCCCCTGGGCGACGCCGCGCTGCTGGCCGCCCATCGTGCGCGCCGTGAGGGGAGCGGCAGCCGGGCCGCCTCTCTCTACGCCCTCGCTGCAGCAGCGCTGCCGCCGGGCGAGCGCCGCGCGCAGGCGCACTACTGGATCGGCGCGCTCGCGCCCGAAGGCGACGACCGGGGTGAAGCCGCCTTCGCGGCGAGTGCGGCCGAGCCGTCGGGCGGAGCGTGGTCGGCGCTGGCCCGCGAGCGTCGAGCCGTGGCGAGCTTGCACGACGCGCGGCTCACGCGCGGGGATGGCTAGCACATGCCGGTGGCGGCGAACGCGAGCGCCCGGCGCACCGGCCCGTCCGAGCGACCGCACGAGGTGCGACGGCCATGCGAGAGGAGCTAGGGGTGCACGCAGCGATCGCAACGAGCCGTAGCCTGCGCGGTGCGCTGGCGCGCGTCGAGCTGGCCGCGAGCCAGCTCGCGCGCGACGTAGCCACGCCGCGTGCACGCGCGCTGCTGCGCTCGATCTCGGTCGCGGTCGCCGACCTCGACCGCGGGCTCGCGGCGCTGGCCGCCTCGCCCGGGCGCGGCGCGCAGCCCCGGTGCCCCGAGGCCGTGCCGGTGGCCCCGCTCTTGACGACGATCGTCGAGCGCCTGAGGCCGGCCCTGGCCGCGCGCGGTCTGCATCTGGAAGCTGCGGTGGCCGAAGCCGAGACGGCCCTCGCCGGCGAGCCGCAGGCGCTGCGGCGCGCCGCGCTCCTGCTCCTGCGCTGCGTGGCGGCCGGGCTCGCGACGGGCGGCGGGCTGACGCTCGCGGCAGAGCAGGCGCCCGACGATGGGGCACTGGTCCTCGCGGTCGAGGCGGCAGGGCCCGCGCGCGACGGCGCCAGCGACGCGGCAGCGCGCAGCGCGCTCCGCACACTCGTCGCGGCGCAGGGCGCGAGCCTGGAGCACGAGGAGCGCCGCGACGGCGCCTTGCGGCGCGAGCGGCTGGCGGTGCGTTTCGCGAGCGGGGAGGTGGCGTGCAGCGGGTCCTGATCGTCGAGCCGGACCCGGCTCTGGCGGAGCTGCTCGCGGGATGCGTACGCGCGGCGGGATGGCGCGTCGACACCGCTCCGAGCCTCGACGCCGCGCTCGCGGGCGATCCCGGCGCCTTCACCCTGGTGCTGACCGACCTCGCCGACGACGCGGACGTGGCCGGGCTCGAGCGCCTGTGCCGGCGGCCCGACGCGCCCGCAGCGATCGGGATGGGCGAACGGGATCGACTCGCGCTCGCCGTGCGGGCGTTGCGAGGCGGCGCGCGCGCCTTCCTCGGCAAGCCCTTCGACGTGCGCGCCCTCGAGCGCGCGCTCGCGGCAGCGGCCGGCCAGCACGCGCGCGGTCCGCTCGCGCCGCACTTCGCGCCGGTCCCCGGCGATCCCGCGATGCAGGCGCTGGTCCGCGAGGCCGAGGCTGCGGCGCGTGCCGACGCCACCGTCGCGATCGTGGGCGAGGCCGCCACCGGGAGGCGCCGCCTCGCGCGCTATCTGCACGCGGCAAGCTCGCGCCGGGACGGTCCGCTCATGGAGCTCGATGCGCGCGAGCTCGACCAGGCCGGCTCCGTGCTGCTCGGCGACGGCGGTGGCACCCAGGGAGCGCTGGCGGCGGCTCGGGACGGAACGCTCGTGCTGGTGGAGCCGGGCGCTCTGTCGCCCGTGGCCCAGGCACGGCTGCTCGCCGGGCTCGGCGCCGGCGCTGCGCCGCGCGTCGTGGTCATCTGTGAGCGCCCTCTCGGCCCCGACGCGAGGCTGCGCGCGGAGCTTCGACTGCGCCTCGACGTCGTGCGGCTGTTCGTACCGCCGCTGCGCGAGCGGCCGAACGAGCTGGCGCGGCTCGCCGTGGCTCTCGGCGAGCGATTCGCCGCGGCACAGGGTGTCGCACCGCCACGGCTCGGCGCCGCCGCGCTCGCCGCGCTGTGCCAGCATCCGTTTCCCGGGAACCTGCGCGAGCTCGAGAACCTGATGCAGCGCGCGGTGCTGTGGTTCCCGGGCGAGGCTGTCGACGTGGCAGCGCTCCTGGCGCCGCACGCGGCCGCGCGCGCCCGCCGGGCGGCGGCGGCGCCGGTGCTCGACCTGCGCGCGCTCGAGCGTCGCGCGGTCGAGCAGGCGCTCGCGCTGTGCGCGGGCAACCGGACCCGGGCAGCACGCGCGCTCGGGATCAGCGTGCGCACGCTGCGCAACAAGCTCCATCACTATGGCCTGGTGTAGACCTGGGTCGGCAGACCTTTCCACTCCGACATTTCAGGTTGCGATGTGCGATGGCGCGCGGGTCCCGCCCGGAGAGCGGCCGCCGGGTCCAGGTCCGCGTGATCACGACGGTTTCACCAGGGGGCCGCAAGTGGCACGACAGTTGCTTCGATGGCAGGCCGCGGCGCACCGCCGCAGGAGGACCGGCGCTTGGACTGGCTCGGGGGGACCGTTTCCGCGGTCGAGGACGCGATGCGCTTCCGCGTTGCGCGCCAGGCCGTGCTCGCGGCCAACGTCGCGAATGCCGACACGCCCGGCTACCGAAGCGCGGAGGTCACCTTCGCCGACGCGCTCGCGCGCGGTGCGGCGCCGCGCCGCACCCAGGCCGGCCATCTCGGCGGCGACGCCGCGTCGGGCTGGCGGATCACCGCCCAGGGCGGCGCTCCGCGCCCGGACGGCAACGACGTCGACGTCGACCGCGAGCTGGTGGCGCTGTCCCGCAACGCCGGGGCCTTCCGCGAGCAGGCCGAGGTGCTCTCGCGGCTGTTCGCGCTGCGCCAGATCGCACTCGGGCGCGGCCGTTAGGAGGGCCATCGATCATGAGCCTCACGCAGATCTCTGACGTGGCCGTCTCGGGCCTGCTCGCGCAGCGCGCGCGCATGCTCGTGACTGCCTCGAATCTCGCCAACGCCCAGACCACCCGCACCGCCGAGGGTGGGCCGTATCAGCGACGCGACCCCGTCTTCGCCGCTCGTGCGCTCGAGGGCCCGTTCGCCGACCGGCTGGCGCGGCGCCTGCGAAGCGTCGAGGTCCCGCGCGTCGAGATCGACCCGACGCCGGGCCCGCTGCGCTTCGATCCGGGCCATCCCGATGCCGACGCCGAGGGCTACGTGCGCATGCCGAACGTCGACCTGGTCGCGGAGCTCGCGAACCTGCTCACGGCGAGCCGCTCGTTCGAGGCGGACCTGCTTGCGCTCAAGAAGACGCGCGAGATGGGCGAAGCCGCCCTGCGGATCGGCCGGTGACGACGGGCGCCATCGAGAGCGGGGCCCGCGCACTGGCGGGTGATCCGGCGCCCGCCGCCGGCGGGCCGCGCGCGGCTGCCGGCGGCAGCTTCGCGGAGCGGCTCGGCGCGCTGCTCGAGGACGCCGACCGCGTGCAGCAGGACGCCGAAGCACGAGCCCGCGCGCTGGCCGCGGGCCAGGGCGACGTGGTCGAGACGATGGTGTCGCTGTCGCGGGCCGAGCTCTCGGTCCAGCTCGTGACCCAGGTGCGCGACCGCGCACTCGAGGCCTACCACGAGATCATGCGGATGCAGGTGTGAACGATGCCGATGCCCGATTGGCTCCAGAACCTCCGCACGCAGTTCCTGGCCTGGCCGCTCGGCCGCCGGCTGCTGTTCGCAGCGACGGCGGTCGGCTCGCTGGCCTTCTTCGCCTGGCTCGGCGCCGGCGCGGGCGGCCCGACCTGGGCGCCGCTGTTCCGCGGTATCGCTCCGGAGGAGATGGCCCGCGTCGTCGAGGTACTCGACGGGGAGCGGATCCCCTACCAGCTCGCGGCGGGGGGCAACGAAGTGCAGGTGCCGGCCGACCGCGTCTACGCGGCGCGCATCCAGCTCGCGGGCCAGGGCCTGCCGGCGGGCGGCGGCGCCGGTTTCGAGCTCTTCGACAAGCCGGACTTCGGGGTCACGGACTTCGTGCACCGCGTCAACTACCGGCGCGCCCTCCAAGGCGAGCTGGCGCGCTCGATCGCCCAGCTCGAGCCGGTGATGCGGGCGCGGGTGCAGATCGCGCTGCCCGAGCGCTCGCCCTTCGTCGGCGACCGCGAGCGCAAGCCGAGCGCCTCGGTGATCGTCGAGCTGCATCCGGGCGCAGCGCTGTCCGCGGCGCAGGTGCGCGGCGTCGTGCACCTGGTGTCGTCGTCGGTGGAGGGGCTGGCGGCAGACCGCGTCACGGTCGTGGACGGACGCGGGCGCATGCTCGCACCCGCCGGCGACGACGGGGTCGACCCGGCGCAGCCGGCCGGTACCGGCGAGTACCAGGCCCGGCTCGAACGTGAGCTGGGGCAGCGCGTCGAGGCGATCCTGGCGCCGGTGGTGGGCGCGGGCCGTGTCGTGGCGCAGGTGCGCGCCGACCTCGACTGGACGCAGACCGAGGAGACCGAAGAGCGCTTCGACCCCGACTCCCAGATCGAGCGCAGCGAGCAGCGCACCGTCGAGACCGACGAGGACGGGGTGGGGCTCGCCGAGGGCCCACCCGGCGTGGCCTCGAACGTGCCGGGTACGACCGAGACGCCGGCGAGCAGCGGCGGAGGCGCGAGCCGGCGCAGCTCGCGCACCAGCGAGACGATCAACTACGAGCTCAGCAAGACCGTCCGCCGCTCGGTCGAGCCTTCGGGTACGGTGAGGCGCCTCACCGTCGCCGTCCTCCTCGACGGCAAGAGCGGCGCCGATGGTGGTTTCACGCCGTGGGAAGAGCCGGCGCTACGCGACTTCGAGGCACTGGCGAAGCGCGCCATCGGCTTCTCGGAGGAGCGCGGCGACCAGTTGACGATCGCCAACGCCGCCTTCCAGGACGCTCCGGAGGGCGACGCTGGCGAGGCTGGTGGCTGGAGCGACGGCCCCGCCTGGCCGCTGCTCGCGCAGGTGCTGCGCGGGCTCGTGCTGCTCGCTGCGCTGGCGTTGGCGGGTGTCTTCGTCGTCCGCCCGCTGCTCGCGGCACTGGGCGGGGCGGGCGCGCCGCGGCTGCCCGCACGCGTCTCGGACCTCGAGGTGGAGCTCGGCGGTGGCACGCTCGCTGCCGCGGCGGCCGGTGCCAGCGGGCCGAGTCCGGCGGGCGCGGCGCAGCTCGCGCGCGCCCGGGCGGACGAGAGCGTGAAGGCCATCCAGAGCTGGCTGCAGCAGGGGTGAGGCGGTGCGTGGCGTGACGGAGGAGCGGGCAGCGGTGAGTTGCGAGACGGTGTCGACTGCGTTCACGCCCGCGTCGGGCGGGGCGGGCGCGTTCGCGCCCGAGCCGCTGCCCGCCGCCGGCGCGTTCCGGCGAGCCGGCGAGGCGCCGTGGCGCCCGGAGTCGCCGCCGGCTGCCGCGCCGCCGGCGCCTGCCCTGGACGTCGAGGCGATGCGCCGGGCCGCCTGGGAGGAGGGCGAGCGTGCCGGACGCGGCGCGCTGCCATGGCAGGAAGCCGACGCGCTGCGCGCCGCGACGGACGCGCTCGCCGCGGCTGCCTGCGAGCTCGGCGCCCTGCGCCGCGCCTACCTGACCGAGAACCGACGGCTCGTGATCGAGCTCGCCTGCGCGATCGCCGAGCGCGTGCTCGGGCTGCCGCCCGCGCCCCAGGACCTCCTCGCAGCGCTGGTGGACCGCGCCGTCGAGCTGTTCCCGCCCGACGAGCCGCTCGCGCTCCACGTCTGCGCAGCCGACCGCGCAACGCTCGGAGCGGGCCCGCAGGGTGCGACGCTCGAGCGCGACGGACGGCTCGTGCTCGTGACCGACGCCACGCTGGCGCCGGGCGAGGCGCGCGTGGTCGGCCGCAGCGGCGACGTGAGGGCCGTGGTAGCCGACGTCCTCGAGCGCGTGCGCGCCGAGCTCGCCGATGCGCCGTCGACGGCGCCCGAGCTCGGCGCGTCCACACCCGCACCCGAGCCTGTGCCGTGACCGCTGCCTACGACGCCCCGTTGCTCGCAGCGTGTTGCGAGCGCCTCGCCGCGCTGCCGCTCCTGCACCGCGATGGGCGCGTGCGTTCGGTGGTGGGCGCGGTGGTCGAGTCCGAAGGCCCGCCGGCGGCCCGCGTGGGCTCGGTCTGCCGCATCGATCCGGAGCGGGGTACCGGTGGCTTCGCGGCCGAGGTCGTGGGCTTCCGCGATGGCCGCTTCCTGCTGATGCCGCTCGAGGCGCCCCACGGCGTGGCACCCGGCTGGCGCGTGTCGCTGGCGCGCACCCATCCGCGCGTCGCCGCCGGCCCGGCGCTGCTCGGCCGCGTGCTCGACGGCCTCGGCCGCCCGATCGACGGCGGTCCCTCGCTCGACGGCGTCGCCTCGACCCCGCTCCACCGCGCGCCCGAGCCCGCACTCGGCCGCCCTCGCGTGCGCGAGCCGCTCGACCTCGGCGTGCGCGCGATCAACGCTCTGCTCACGGTGGGCCGCGGCGCGCGACTCGGCATCTTCGCCGGCTCCGGCGTCGGCAAGTCGACGCTGCTCGGTCAGGTCGCCCGCTACACGGCGTGTGACGTGGCGGTGATCGCGCTGATCGGCGAGCGCGGCCGCGAGGTACGTGACTTCCTCGAGCGTGACCTCGGCGATGGTCTTGCCCGCTCGGTAGTCGTGGTGGCGACCAGCGACGAGGCCCCCAACCTGCGCGTCCGCGCGGCACTCGCCGCCACGGCGATCGCCGAGTCCTTCCGCGACGCAGGCCGCCATGTGCTGCTGCTGATGGACTCGGTGACCCGCTTCTGCACAGCGATGCGAGAGATCGGCCTTGCTGCCGGAGAGCCGCCGGCGACGCGCGGCTACCCGCCCTCGATGTGGAGTGCGCTGCCCGCCCTGCTCGAGCGCGCCGGCACCGCGGTGGGTGGTGGCACGGTGACCGGTATCTACACCGTGCTCGTCGAGGGCGATGATCCGCTCGAGCCGGTAGCCGACGCCGCACGTTCGCTGCTCGACGGCCACATCGTGCTCGCGCGCGAGCTGGCCGAGCGCGGCCAGTTCCCGGCGATCGACGTGCTCGCGAGCGTGTCGCGCGTGATGCCGGACGTCGTCGATGCGCCGCACCGGCGTCTCGCCCGGCGCGCCCGCGAGGTGCTCGCCACCTGGCGTGAGGCCGCAGACCTGATCCTGACCGGCGCCTACCAGCCCGGCTCCGATCCCGCGGTGGACCTGGCGCGCCGCCTCGACGAGCCGCTGCGCCGCGTGCTCGCGCAGGAGCCCGACGAACGCGCCGGCCTTGCCGAGAGCGTGGCCGCGCTGGCCGGTGTGCTCGGGGAGCCGGCATGAGCGCGGGCTTCCGCTTCCGCCTCGATCCGCTGCTGCGCCTGCGCCGCTTCGCGCTGCGCCGGCGGCTCAGCGCGCTCGGCGCCGTGCGGCGCGAGCTGGCCGGCGGCCAGGCGCGCGAGGCCGAGGCGCGCGCGGAGGCGGCGCGGGTCGAACGGCGCGAGGGCGAGCGCCTGGCGGGCGGGCTCACCGCGGGTGCCGTGCGCACCGGCCGGCAGGCGATCGAGGCATGGCGCCTGCGGGCGGCCTTCGCTGCACGCGACGTGCTCCGGCTCGAAGGGCGCGCCGCATCCCTCACCGAGGACGTCGTGCGCGAGCGTGCCGCCGCCGAGAGTCTGGAGCGGTTGCGCGCGCGAGCCGAGCGCGCCTGGCGCGCCGAGCGCGAGCGCCGGCTCCAGCGCGAGCTCGACGACGTCGCCGCCGCCCGCTGGGCGCGCGGGAGGTTGCCTTCGTGAGACGCTCGCTCCGTGCAGCCGTCGTGCTCGGCACGTTGCTCTGGCCGGTCGGAAGCGGTCGCGGCCTTGCGGCACAGGATCCGCCGACACCGTCGAGCGGCGTTGCCGCGGCGCCCAGCGAGGAGGGCGAGCTCGCGCCGCTGCTGCGCCAGGTCCAGACGCGCCTCGAGGAGCTCGATCGGCGGGAGCGCGAGCTCGCCGAGCGCGAGCGCTCGCTCGGCGAGCTCTCCACGGAAGCGACCCGGACGATCGACACGCTCGCGGCCCTGCGCGGCACGGTCGACCAGCGCATCGCGACGCTCGAGGCGCTGCGCGGCGACGGTGTCGGCCGGCTCGCGAAGGTCTACGCGACGATGCCCCCGGCACGCGCGGCCGCACTGCTCGAGCGGCTGGAGCCCGAGGTGGCGACCGCACTCGTGGGCCGCATGAAGGGAAAGCGCTCGGCCGCGGTGCTGGCCTCGATGGCGCCGGAGAGCGCACTGCGCATCTCGCGCGCAACGGTGCTTCCTCTCCCGGCGGCCGGCGAGGCGGCGGCTCCGGAAGCCGGCGCCGGCGACCCCGCTCCGGCGCGGACGCCGAGGCTCGTGCGATGAATGCCGGCCTGACCGCACTGCCGCTCGCGCTCGTGCCCGCGGCGCCCGCGCCGCCGGCCGGGGAAGTGGGGCGTGCGGCGCTCGCGCAGGCGGGCGGAGCCGCGGTGTCGGCGACACCCGCCGTGCCCGCCCAGGCCGGGCGCGCGCCGGTAGGGCGGGGCGCTGCGTCTGTCTTCCCCGAATGGCTGGCGGCCGCCTTCGCGGGCGTGGCAGCAGGGGCGGTACAGCCGGCCCCTGCAGGGACGTCGCGTACCGCAGCTCCCGGCGACGGTGGGGCGCCCAGTAGCGCAACCGCGTCGCCCGTCGGTCCGACACGTCTGCGTGATGGCCGGGCGGCCGGGGTCGCCGGCGCCCTCCCGCCGCCGGCCGGCGGCGGCGCGGCCGGTGTCACGACGTCCGCACTGTCTGGCGCTCCGGGCGCCGCCGCGGCATCCGCTCCTCCCGGCGGCGCGGGTGCGCCATCGCGACCCGCGGCGCCCGTGACGCCCGTGGCGCCCGTGGCGCCCGCGGCGCCCGTGGCGCCCGCGGCGTCACCCTTGCCGCCCGGTGACGATGTGCCGCCCGGCGCGGCTGCCAGCACGCGCGCCGCCGGCACGACGGAACGAGCGGCGGTCGACGTGCTGACGCCTTCGGCCGCGTGCGGACCGGCTGCACCGCCTACGGGAGCCACCGGTGCTGGCGAAACCCGTACCCACGAAGTCGTACCGGGCGCGAGTGCTGCCGCGATGCCGCCCGAGCGAGGCGCTTCCGCCGCTGCCGGGAGGGATCCTGCCAACGTGGGCGGGCTCGCCATGCCGGTCGCCGCGGGCGGCGGCGACGCGCCGGCGCGCCCGCCGCTCGTCGCGCTCGGGCCCGAGCCCTATGTGCCACCGACCGCCGCGCCGCCCCGTCTCGCGCCGACCGGCGCCGCACCGCGCGTCGCGCAGTCGGCTTCGCCGGCGGCCGGCGCGCCGCAGTCGCTCGCCGTTCCGCCGCTCGCGTCACCGCGCGCTGCCGACGCTGCATCGGCGCCCCCCGAGGCGGGGCTCGGAGCTGCGGCCGCGATCGGCTCGACACCGGCGCCCGCGGTGGCCGCGGCGCCGGCCGAGAGCGTGCCCGCCTCCGTCGCGCCGGGCGCTCTCGCCGATCGCATCGAATGGCTCGCCGCCCGCGGTGGGGGCACCGCGCGCGTGCGGCTCGACCCGCCGTCGCTCGGCGAGGTGGAGCTCGAGGTCCGCTTGCGGGGGCAGTCCATCGAGCTCACGCTGCGCACGCACGGCGAAGGCGCACACGCGCTGCTGAGCGCCGAGCGGGGCGCGATCGGTCAGATCCTCGCGAGTCGCGAGCTCCGGCTCGAAAGCTTCGTCGTGACGACAGGCGGCGGAGAAACGCCGACGGGTGTCGGATCCGAGGGCGGTGCGTCCGCTGGCGGGCGCGAGCCCGGCGGCGAGCCGCCCGGCCGTGGGCCGGCACCGGCTCCGCCAGCGGCCGGCACCGGCCCGCTCGCGTCGCCGCTACGGTCCGCCGCCGTATCGCGCGGTGCCGGACGCCTCGACGTACGCGTCTGAGCCCCTGGGAGAGGAGGAACCGCCTTGGACATCGCCGACGCCATCACCCGGCTTGCAACCCGGCTGCCCTCGCTGGAGGCGCGCAGCGCGGGCCTCGCGGGCCGCACTGCCGGCGCGCAAGGCGCCGAGGAGAGCGAGCCCGCCGAGCGTGCGAGCGCGCTCGGCCGCGACGAGTTCCTCACCATGTTGCTCGCGCAGCTCCAGAACCAGGATCCGCTGAACCCGCAGGACGCGACCGAGTTCACGGCGCAGCTCGCGACCTTCTCGATGCTCGAGCAGCTGATTTCGATCCAGTCGGGCATCGGGCGCGTCGAGAAGCTGCTCGAGGACGTGCTGACCGGCCAGCCCGCCGAGACGACCGGCACGGGTGCGGCAGCGCGCGCGCCGGTCGCGGTGCTGGCGCCGCCGGAGACCGCTCGATGAGTGGGTGGCTGGAGCGTGTGCTCGCGCGCTGGCGCTCGGCCCCGCCGTCCTTCGCGGCGGTGCTCGGCCGCGCGCTGGGTGACGAGGAGTACGCGACGCTGCGCCTCGCGGCGCTCGCCCGCACGCTGTCAGAGGCACCCGAAGTCGGCAGCGTGCCGCGCGTGCGGCCTCCGCTTCCCGAATCGTCCGTTTCCCCGCGCGCGGCCTTGGCCGCACGCATGTCGAAGGAGTGAACGATGCCCCTGTCCGGAGCCCTGTTCTCGAGCGTCAGCGGTCTCGACGCCACGTCGACGGCGATCTCGGTCGTCGGCGACAACATCGCCAACGTGAACACGACCGGCTTCAAGGCCCGCCGCACCGAGTTTGCCGACGTGCTCGGTCAGAGCATCTCGACCGCCGGTGGCTTCTCGCAGATCGGCGCCGGCTCCAAGGTGTCCGAGATCCGTTCGCTGTACACCCAGGGCACCTTCGAGACGACCAACCGCCAGACCGACGTCGCGATCGAGGGCCGGGGCTTCTTCGTGCTCGACGGCCCGCAGGGCCGCGCCTACTCGCGGGCCGGTATCTTCAACTTCGACTCGGACGGATACCTGGTCAGCCCGACCGGCCTGCGCGTGCAGGGCTACGGGATCGATCCGGTCACCGGCCTCTCGAACGGCCAGCTCGGCGACATCCAGATCTCGAACGCGATCTCGCTGCCGCGGACCACCGCGAACGTCTCGGTGTCGGCGAACCTGGGTGCCGCAGCGCCGTTGACCCCGGGCGGCTTCGACCCGGCGGATCCGTCGGGCAGCTCGGACCTCCAGACCGTCATCACCGTCTACGACTCGCTCGGGATCGAGCACGCAGCAACGCTCTACTTCACGCACACCGGGAGCAACGCGTGGGAGTGGAGCCTCGGCCTGGCACCTGGCGATACCACGCTGGCACCGGCCAATCCCGGCGACGCCACGGTCCTCCAGGGCAGCGGCACGCTGACCTTCGACGCCAACGGCATCCTGAGCGGTGCCACGGGCACGAGCTTGGTTCTCGAGTTCGGCGGCGGCGCGGCACCGGCGCAGGCGGTGACGCTCGACTTCGGGGCCTTCGGCGTCGCGGGCTCGGGCGGCACCACCCAGGTAGGCGACCAGCCCTCGAACATCAACGGGTTCACCCAGGACGGCTTCGGCCCCGGCTCGCTGCAGGGGCTGCTGATCGACTCCGTGGGCTACCTCTCCGGCGTGTTCTCGAACGGCGAGACCACCAGCCTGGCGCAGCTGGCGCTGGCCGACTTCCCGAACCTCGAGGGCCTCCAGCGGGTGGGCAACAACAACCTGGTGGAGACGCGCACCTCCGGGCAACCGCTGATCGGTGAGCCCCGCACGGGCGGCTTCGGTGCGGTGCGCTCGAGCAGCCTCGAGCAGTCCAACGTCGACCTCGCGACGGAGTTCGTGCGGCTGATCATCAACCAGCGCGCCTTCCAGGCCAACACGCGCACGATCTCCACCACCAACGACCTGCTGGGCGACCTCGTCCAGCTCGGCCGCTAGGCGGGGCGGCCGCGGCGCGCGCAGGCGTGCCGGGGGGACTCCGATGCGCGCAGGCCGACGAGCGACGGGGGTCGCGTTCGCGCTGGCGCTCGGCGCGGGAGCGGTCGGTGCGCGCGCGGACGACGGGCTCTACGAGGCGCCGCTGGCGGCGTCCGCCGGGCCGGTGCCGCGCTCGGCGATCTGGGTGCGCCCGGATCCCTGCGCTTCGCCCGCGCCGGAGCCGCCGCCGCCCGGGCCGCGCGGCGTGGGCCGCACGCTCGCCGCGCACGCCGAACGGCCGCCGTGTCGGCTCAGCGAGGCGGCGGCGGAACGGAACGTGCGGCTGCTGGAAGGGCTCGTGCTGGAGGTGACGGTGCCGCCGCGGCGGCGGAGGGGCCGCTGAGCCACGCCGCGGTCGAGCGGTGCTCCCCGACGATGCGCACGAGCAGGCCTGGCCGCCGCGCCGCACGCAGCAGATGCGCGAGTTCGCGCGCCGTCCAGGCCACGCAGAGCCAGCCGAGCGGGACCCACACCGATTCCACGCAGGGTAGGTGGCCGGGCGCCCCCGGGTCGTGTCAGCGCCGGCTCCCGCGGGCCTCCTCGTAGAGCGCGAGAACGGCGCTCCAGAGCGCGTCGTCGTCGCGCCCCGCGAGCTCGGTGGCGAGCGCCGGGTCCGCCTCGATACGGTCGACGACGCCGAGCAGCACGCCCGCGTCGAGCGGGCGGCCAGCTTCGTCGCCGTCGCCGCGGGCCAGACGGCGCAGGATCTGCTCGCGCCATGCCATCACGTTGCACATCGGCCGGCGGGGCACGGCGCTCGATCGGGAGAAACCCCTAGCCTGCGGCGCCACGGAGCCGGAGCGCGCCCGGGGGCGCCCGGAACTCAGGGAATGCCCTGATTGAGCGCCATCGCGCCACGGCCGATGCAGGGCCGACACGAGGAGGGGACGCGCTTGCCGAAGCCGGGGGCCGCTGCGCGTGAAGACCTGGACCGCCTGATCCAGGCGGCGGATCGTCTGCCGACGCTACCCGCGGTCGCGATCGAGGTGCTGCGGCTCGCGCGCGACGAGGATGCGTCGATCGAGGACGTGGCCTACACGATCGCGCGCGATCCGGCGCTGTCGGCCAAGCTGCTCCGGATGGCGAACTCATCGCTGTTTCGGCGCGGCGCGGCCGTCACGACGCTCCAGGAGGCGACCATGCGCCTCGGGCTCAAGACGGTGAAACTGATGGCGCTCAGCTTCTCGCTCGCCGAGGCCTTTCCGCGCAATGGTGACCGGGCGGGCTTCGACTACGGGCGCTTCTGGCGCCAGAGCCTGATCACGACCGTGGCCGCACGCACGCTGGCGCGGCTGGTGCACAGCCCGCACGAGAACGAGGCCTTCGTATGCGGGCTGCTCTCCCACATCGGCGAGCTCGTGCTCGCCGAGTGCGCGCCGGAGGGCTACGCGGCTCTGCGCACCCGCACGGGCGAGGGCACGCCCTGCGCCGCCCTCGAGCGCGAGATGCTGGGTTTCGACCGCCACGAGGCGGCCTCGATCCTGCTGCGCTCGTGGCAGATTCCCGAGCTGCTCTGGCAATCGGTGCTCTGGTACGGCCAGCCCGACGCGGCCCCGCCCGAGGTGTCGTCGGAGGTGCGCGAGCTCGCGGTGATGTTGCACCTGGCGGACACGACGGCGTCGCTGATCGGCGACGACAACAAGGGCGAGGTCCTGGGTGCACTCGTGGACCTGGCCCGCGAGCACTATGGCCTGGCGGCTGCCGAAACCGAGGCCTTCGTGGTCGGGCTCGAGGGCGGGATCCGCGAAACGGCGTTGCTGCTCAACGTGAAGCTGCCGAGCGCGGAGAGCCACGAGGCGCTGCTCGACCAGGCGCGCCGCCAGCTCATGGAACTGAGCGTCGTCACCGCTGCCGATCTCGAGGAGGCGACCCGCCGCACCGAGGAGCTGGAGCGCCGCAACCGGGAGCTGGCCACCAAGGCCCACGTCGACGCGCTCACCGGGTTGCCCAACCGCGCCCGCTTCGACGACTACCTGCAGGCGGTGATCGAGGCGCGCCTCGAGGGGCGTGGTGAGTACGCGCTCGGCGTGCTGATGATCGACGTCGACCGCTTCAAGCGCCTGAACGACGAGTTCGGCCATCCGGCAGGCGACGAGGTGTTGCGCCACGTGGCGCGCACGATCGCCGAGAACGTGCGCGACACCAGCTTCGCGGCCCGCTACGGCGGGGAGGAGTTCGTGATCGTCGTGCCCAACGTGACGCTGAAACAGCTCGAGCTCGTATCCGAGCGGCTGCGCCGCTCCCTCGCCGACACCGAGGTGATGTTCGAGGACCGGCGACACCACGTGACGGTGAGCATCGGCGGCGCTTGTGTGGATGCGGTCCGCAGCTCGGACGCTGGCCTCGCGCTGGTGGCGCAGGCCGACGAGTGCCTCTACGAGGCGAAGCGGGCCGGGCGGGACTGCTGCGTGTGCCGCCACCTCGAGGGCCTGTAGCCGCGCCCCGTCGCCGCGCTCCGAGCGTGCGGACGCGGGCGCCGGACCGGAGATGCCATCCGTGCCGGGGTGCGGACCGTCGCCTCCGCCGGCCCGCGCAGGATCCAGCTCTGCGAGCCCGACCTGCTGCGCGCCCGGTCGTACGGCGCGATCGAGCCCGGCACGGCGTCGATCGAGCGCTTGGTCGCCGAGCACGGCGTCGACTGCGGCTTCGAGCGCACCGGAAGCCTGTGCATGGCGTCCGGCGACGCCCAGGTCGAGGTGCGGGCGGCGGCCGTCGAGGCGGCGCACCGGGTCTCGGAGCGGCCGCGGTCTCGAGCGCCGTCTGATCGAGCACCGCCGGCCGCGCCTCGCTTCCTTCGAGCTCCCGCGCGAGCCGACGGGCAAGCTGCGGACCGGCCTGCTCCGCCAGTCCTATCTCTCGACTCCTGCGACCTGACGCGCGCGGCCGCCCTGCGGCGACCGGGCGCGCGGGCGCCCTCGGCGGGCGGCGAGGGCCACGGAGCCGAGCGCCGCGAGCGAGAGCAACGACAGCCAGGCGCCCGTCACGAGGCTCGCAGGCCGGTACGTGAACTCGACCAGGTGCTCTCCGGCGGGAACCGGTACGGCGCGATAGAGCCCGTAGGCGCGCAGGATCTCGACCGGCTCGCCCCCGACGCGAGCGACCCATCCGGGGAAGTAGGTGTCGCTCAGCACCAGGAACGCCTCGCGATCGCTGCGGACGGCGACGGTGACGCGCTCCGGCTCGTAGACGCGGATCTCGGCCGAGCCCACCGGGGCCGCGCCCGGAGACCCCGGGCCGGCCGCCGCCGGCATCCGTTCGAGCCAGACCGTGCGGCGGAAGTCGAGGCCGCCGTCGACCAGCGTCGCCAGCATCGCGTCGGGCGCCAGGACCCGGGCCTCGGAAACCAGGCGGGCCCGCGGGAGCGCGCCGGCGTTGGGTACCACGCGCGTGGCCATGCCCGGCGGGAGGTCGCGCTCGGGAGCGGTCCCGACGCCGGGCGCCGGCGCCCGCGAGGCGTCGGGTCCGACCTCGGCGAACGCGACGAGCCCGGCGCCCGCGAGGTCGAGGAAGCGATCGCTCCGCTCGAGCGGCAGGCCGCCGAGGGTCCCGGCGATCGGCGCGCGGCCCGTGATCCGCTCGTGCAGCGCGGGCCACTGCCGGGGCGCGAGCGGCTCGAGGCAGCTCACGCGGTAGAGGTGCCCTGCCGGTCCCCCGGCCAGCTCGGGGCGCAGGTTCGGCAGGGCGACGCGGCTCGTTCCCGCCTCGCGCGCGAGCGTGGCGGCTCGCGCGGGATCGACGAAGACGCGCCCGCCCGCGCTCAGGTTGCGCGACCAGGCCGCGGGGACGTCGCGCAGCGACCCGACATCAGGTTGTGTTGCCAGCAGGAGATCCGCTCCGATCCCGGCGAGCAGGGCCGCGAGCGCGGCCGCGCGCAGGCGCGGCGCGTGTCGCCAGCGGGCCGCCAGGAGGATCAGGGCGGCGCCGCCAGCCGCGCGCGCGGCGGCGCCCGGGGCGCCGATCGCGGCGACGAGCGCCGCCGCCGCGACGACACCGCCGATGGCGATCGATCGCCGGCGCCCCGGGAGCGTCGCGAGCCCCCGGGCGAGGTGCCCGAAGCCGATCACCGCGAGCGAGAGGGCGGCGAACATGGGGATCAGGCGAAGCCTTTCGGGATCCCGGAACAGGCCCACGACCGGCAGCGCCGCGAACCGCGCGTAGAGGCCCGGAGCGGGCCCTAGGAAGCCGCCCGAGAGCACCAGCGCGAGGGTTCCGAGCCCGAGCAGGAGCCAGGCCCGTACCCGCCTGGCCTCGGCGGCGAGCCCGAGCACGAGGAGCAGGAGCGTCGCGGTTCCGAGGTATCCCGCTCCGGTGCCGTAGCCGAGGCTCACGAGCTTGGGCCCCGGGTCGACCGCATTGGCGAGGGCGCCGAGCGGCGTGAGCGGCGTCTCGCCGCGCCGATAGTGCACCTGCGCGGCCGAGAGCACGCTGGTGCGCTGGCTCTCGCGGACGAGCTCGAGCGTGGGCAGGATCTGGACCGCCGCCACGCCCGCCGCGAGCCCCATGGCGAGCGCCAGCGCCGCCGCGCGCGCCGCAAGGACCCCCCAGCGAACCCCGTGCCGAACACGCTGCTCCACCAGCAGGGCGAGCGCCCACGGTCCGACGATCAGGTAGCCGTAGACCGTGAGCTGCGGGAAGCCCGCGAGGATCTGGAGGGCGGCACAGACGACGAGCAGGATCCACCATCGGACCCGCCATCCGCGACCCAGGACGTCGACACAGAGGAGGATCGCCGGGAGCCAGACGAGGCTCGAGAGGCTCGGGGGCCAGAAGCCCTCCCCGAGCACACAGGCGAAGACGTAGAGCAGGCCCCCGAGCGCCCCCGCCCACCAGCTCCCACCCCAGCGGCGGAAGAGCGCTGCGGCCAGGATCCCCGCGAGCAGGGTCTCCAGCAGCGCCCGGATCGCGATCGCCTGCTCCGCGGGGAGCGACAGCGCGAGCCAGCTCGCCGGATGGAACACCCCCACCTGGAGCGTCGCGAGGAGCGGGATCCCGCTGCAGGAGAAGGGGTTCCACAGCGGCAGCTCGCCGCGACCCATCCGCTCGGCGACGAGCCCGGTCATCGGGAGGTAGTAGTGGACCAGGTCGTAGGGAAAGACCGACCCGATGGCGCCGGGGGGCGCGTGGAAGCGGAGCCAGAGCGCGCCGGCGCCCGCCACGACGGCCGCGAGCCCGCCCAGGGGAGCCGCCCATGCACCCCGTCCTGTCCGATCGCGAGGCCCCAGGCGGGGTCCTCCTTCGCGTGCGTCCGGGCGACCCGCGGGACCCGGGCGGATGCCACGGGTCGCCGTCGCCTCGCGCTCGCGTGCCGGCGCCACTCGACGCCGCTATGGAACCACGCTGCCGCCGATCGCGCCGCTCGCCGCGCCGCTCGCCGCCCCGAGCTGCGGCCGGGCCCGACGCGGGGCGCGATCGGGTGCGGACGCAGGGGGGAGGCGGGCGCGAGAGCCCCTTCTTCCATCGGCGAGCCGATGGGTCATCATCCCGGGAGCTCGACGAACCCTCTCCTCCGCGACGAGGTTGGCGATGCGCTCCCTGCACGCCCAGCTCGGTGTGATCCTGCTCGGCTTGCTGCTGCTGGTCGGGGGCTCCGCGGTCGCGACGATCCTGGCTGTACGCGCCCAGGCGAGCGACGCACTGCTCGTCAACGTGGCGGGGCGCCAGCGCATGCTGGTGCAGCAGATCGTGAAGGACGCCCTGCTGGCGGGCCAGGGCGGGGCCGGCGCCGCCGCCCTCGAGGAGGCGGATCGGGCCTTCGCGGCGGACCTCGCGGCCCTGATCCACGGCGGGCCGGTGCGGGTGCTCTCCGACCGCGCCGTGGTGGTGCCGGCGAGCCGTGACCCGGGGATCCGCCACGGTCTGGGCCAGGTGGAGCGCGCCTGGAGCGCTTTCCACGCCGAGGTGGCGCGCGTGATCGAAGCACCGCGCGCAAGCCCCGAGGCCCGGACCGCGCTCGAGGCCCTCGAGCGCAGCGCCCCCGAGCTGATCCAGAAGACGGACGCGGTGGTGAGCCTCTACGAGGCCGCCTCCGCGCGCAAGATCGCCCGCCTGAAGGGGATCCAGGGCGTCTTCCTGGGGAGCGGCCTCCTGCTCCTGGCCGCGGGCATCCGGACCACGCGGCGTTCCGTGCTCCGGCCCTTGCGGGACCTCTCGCGGGCAGCCAGCCGGATCGGCGGGGGGGACCTCCGCTCGCCGGTCCCGCCGCAGGGACTGCGCGAGGTCGCCACCGTCGCGCGCAGCCTGGAGACGATGCGCGGCCAGCTCGAGGCCTCGCAGCAGACCCTGCGGGCGTGGGCGGACGAGCTGGAGGATCGGGTGGCCCGGCGCACCCAGGAGCTGGTCGCCCTCTTCGAGGTGAGCCGCGAGATCTCCTCCCGGCTCGAGATCGACCACATCCTGCGCTCGGTCACGGACAAGGCGCGGGCGCTCCTCGGAGCGGACGTCGGCGCCCTGTGCCTGGTGGACGACGACGGGCGGGTCCTGAACCTCCAATCGACGAGCGGGCCGAAGGAAGCCATCGTGAGCGCGTGCCTCCCGGTGCAGGATCCCCCCGCCGACCAGGTCCTGGTGGCGGAGCGGGCGCTCGCGTGCGGCGCCTCGGGCTGCGCCGGCGCGTGCAGCATGCTCGCCGCGCCGTTCCGGGCGAGCCACCTGGCCGCGCGCCTGCAGGTGGGCGATCGCGTGATCGGGGCGCTGTGCGTGTGCAGCGGCCGCAGCGACGCGTTCGCGGCGGACGCGGCGAACCTGCTCACCAAGCTCGCCGACTCCGTCGCGATCGCGCTCGAGAACGCTCGTCTCTACCAGCAGGCCGAGCGGCTGGCCATGCTCGAGGAGCGCCAGCGGATCGCCGCGGAGATGCACGACGGCGCCGCGCAGACGCTCGGCTTCCTGGAGCTGAAGGCGGGTGAGATCTCGGCGCTGGCCGCCGCCGGGCGCGCGGGCGAGGCGGCCGACGGGCTGGGCCGGATGCGCGCCGTGATGGCCCAGGCCTCCCGCGAGATGCGGCAGGCGATCGCGGCCCTGCAGGAGCCGCCGAGTGCCCCACTCACGCTCCACGAGCGGCTCACCCGGCTGGTCCAGGAGAGCGAGGCGCACGGGGAGCCAGGCGTCCGCGTCACGTCGATCCTGCTCCCGCCGCCGCTGGTCCTGCCGTCGGAGGCGAGCGAGCAGGTGCTGCGGGTGGTCGGCGAGGCGCTCGTGAACGCGCAGCGGCACGCGCGTGCGGAGCAGATCACCGTACGGCTCGAGCAGCGTGCGGGGGAGGCCAGCGTGACGGTGGAGGACGACGGGCGGGGCTTCGACCCGAAGGCCCCCTGCCCGGACGGCGCGAGCCACTTCGGGCTCAGCATCATGCGGGCGCGCGCGGCGCGTCTGGGCGGCCGGCTCGAGGTGGTCTCCGCTCCGGGAAGCGGCACGCGCGTCGGCCTGCGCTGGCCGGCCGCACCCGCCCACGACGGTGCATCCGCCGCCCCGCCGGAGCGGCTCTGAGCATGGACCGGATCCGTGTGCTCCTCGCCGACGACCACGCGCTCTTCCGGGAGGGCCTGGCCGGGATCCTCGGCGCGGAGCCGGACTTCGAGGTGGTGGGCGAGGCGAGCGACGGGCTCGAGGCGCTCGTGAAGGCGCGGGAGCTCGCGCCGGACCTGATCCTGATGGACGTCCAGATGCGCGGCGCCGACGGCCTCGAGGCGACGCAGCGGATCAAGCTCGAGCGGCCCGCCACCGCGATCGTGATGCTGACGGTGCGCGACGACGAGGAGGCGCTGTTCCAGGCCATCCAGAGCGGCGCCCAGGGCTACCTGCTGAAGAGCATCCGCTCGGACGAGATGCTCGGGCTCTTGCGGGGCGCCGTACGCGGCGAGGCCGCGATCAACCCGGGTCTGGCGGCTCGCATGCTGGAGGAGTTCCGCCGCCTCGCCCAGGAGGGGCCGGGCTGGTCCGGCGAGCCCGCGGCGACGCTCTCGCGCCGGGAGCAGGAGGTCCTGGGCCTGGTGGCGGAGCGGGCGACCGACAAGGAGATCGCCGACACCCTGCACCTGAGCCTGAGCACGGTGAAGAGCCACATGCGCAACATCCTGGCGAAGCTCCACGTGAGCAGCCGTCACGATGCCGCGCGCTTCGCGCGCCCGCCGGGCGCGGCCGGGCGCCGGGGCTGACCCTCCTCCTCCGTCTCGCGGACTAGTTCTCGGGCCCTGCCACACCGGTCGCGGGCTCGTCCTTCTTTCGTCCTCCAAACCACTCCCGCGAACGATGGAGCGCGCTCGGGCGCGCGCCTAGGCTCGCCCCGTATCGCACGACGACAGGGCGGAGCGCCGCACCGAGAAGAGACACGATGCCCGGCGACACGAGACGGCGTGTCCTGTTGTTGTGTACGGAGCCTCTGCTGGGCGATGGGCTGGGGGCGATCCTGGGCGGACTGGAGGACATCGAGCTCGTGGGTCCGCTGGCGCTCGACGAACGGGCGGTGCGGCGCGCCGGGCGTCTCCAGCCGGACCTCGTGCTGCTCGCCGAGGATGGCGGTGGGGCCTCGGCCGGCACGCACTTCGTGGCCCGCCTCCTGGCGCACTGCCCGGACGTGCCGGTGATCCGCGTGGGCCTGCGGGAGGACACGATCCACCTCTTGACCTCCCGGACCGTACCCGCCAGCCGGACCGAGCTGATCGAGGCGATCCGCCGCCTGCCGCTGCGCAGCGACCCGGGCGCACGCCCTGCTGCGCGCGCTCCCGAGACGAAGCGATAGGAGGCGCCGATGCGATTCCGACGTGGCTCTCGCGTGCTCCCCGGCCGGCTCGGTCCGCCGGCGCTGGCCCTCGTGCTGGCCGGGCTCGCTCCGGCAGCCCCGGTGCGAGCCCAGGCTGCGGCGGCACCGGCGGCCGAGGGCAAGACCCTCTTCGGAACCCTTTGCGTGGCCTGCCACACGGTCGGTGGAGGCGCGCTGGTCGGGCCGGACCTGGCGGGCGTGACGGAGCGGAGGCCGCGGGAGTGGCTCCTGCGCTGGATCCGGGAACCGGATCGGATGCTCGCGGCCGGGGACCCGACGGCGCAGCAGCTCTTCGAGGAGTTCCACCGGGTCCCGATGCCGAACCTCGGGATCGACGCCGCGCAGGCGGCCGCGCTGCTGGCCTTCCTCGAATCCGGCTCCGCGGCGGCGCCCGCACGGCCGGCGGAGCTGCCCGCGGGCGACCCGACCGCCGGCAAGGCGCTCTTCACCGGTGAGCGGCGCTTCGCGAACGGGGGGCCGCCCTGCATGGGCTGCCACAGCATCGCCGGGCTCGGCGCACTCGGCGGCGGCGCGCTCGGGCCGGACCTGACCCCGTCCTACAACAAGTACGGTGGCGCGGCCGGCCTCGCGAGCTTCCTCGAGGGCGTTCCCACCCCGACGATGAAGGCCGTCTGGGCGCCCCGGCCGCTCACCCCCGCCGAGCGCGCGGACCTGCGCGTCTTCCTCGAGCAGGCCTCGGTCTCGGGGCGGCCGATCGAGGCCGTCGGCAAGCTCGCCGCGCTGGCGACCGGCGGGGCGGTGCTGCTGCTCGCCGTCGCCCAGATCCACTGGCGCAAGCGGCTGGTCGCGGTGCGCCGGCCCCTGCTGGCCCGCACGCGGCAGGACCGCAGCGTCTGAGCCCTTCCGGAGGCAACACACCCATGGGTTGGATCCAGGATCTCGTCAAGCCCCAGGCGCGCCAGTGGGAGCAGTTCTACCGCAACCGCTGGCAGCACGACAACGTGATCCGCTCCACGCACGGGGTGAACTGCACCGGCGGCTGCTCGTGGGCCATCTACGTCAAGGACGGTGTCATCACCTGGGAGATGCAGCAGACCGACTATCCGCTGCTCGAGCCGAATCTCCCGCCCTACGAGCCGCGCGGCTGCCAGCGCGGCATCTCGGCCTCCTGGTACGTCTACAGCCCGATCCGCGTGAAGTACCCCTACGCGCGGGGCGTCCTCCTCGACCTGTGGCGCGCGGCGCGCAGCCAGCACGCGAACCCGGTCGAGGCCTGGGGCTCGATCGTCGAGGACGAAGCCAAGCGCACGCGGATCCAGCAGGCACGCGGCAAGGGCGGCTTCCGCCGCACCCGCTGGGAGGAGGTCCAGGAGCTGATCTCTGCGGCCTGCCTCTACACCGCAAAGCGATGGGGACCGGACCGGGTGTTCGGCTTCTCGCCGATCCCGGCGATGTCCTACCTCTCCTACGCCGCCGGCTCGCGCTTCCTCCAGCTCTTCGGCGGCGTCAACATGAGCTTCTACGACTGGTACGCCGACCTCCCCAACGCCTTCCCCGAGGTCTGGGGCGACCAGACCGACGTCTGCGAAGCCGCCGACTGGTACAACTCGAAGTACATCGTGGCGATGGGCTCGAACCCCAACATGACGAGGACCCCCGACGTCCACTTCCTCTCCGAGGCCCGGCACGAGGGCGCCAAGTTCGTGGTGATCGCCCCCGACCTGAGCCAGGTGGCGAAGTACTCCGACTGGTGGATCCCCGTCAAGCCGGGAACCGACACGGCCCTGTGGATGGCCGTGAACCACGTGATCCTGAAGGAATTCTACGTGGACCGGCAGGTGCCCTACTTCACCGACTACGTGACGCGCTACACGGACGGCCCCTTCCTGGTCGAGCTGCACCCGGGCGGCGAGGGCCAGGCCCATCGCGCCGGACAGATGCTGCGCGCCGGTCGTCTCGAGCGCTACGCGCAGGAAGACAACGGCGAGTGGAAGCTCCTGATGATGGACCGCGCGAGCGGCCAGCCGAGGATGCCGAAGGGCACGGTGGGCTTCCGCTGGAAGACGCAGCCCGGCAAGTGGAACATCAAGCTGGAAGACGGCCAGGACGACAGCCCGATCGAGCCCGTGCTCTCGTTCCTGGAGGAGCACGACGAGATCCTCCAGGTCTCCTATCACGAGTTCGGTACGGGGAAGACCCAGCTACGCGGGATCCCGGTGCGCTACGTGCAGACGAAGGACGGCCGCGTGCCCGTGGCCACCGCCTTCGACCTGCTCGTGGCGCAGTTCGGCGTGGGGCGCGGGCTTCCCGGCGAGTACGCGACGAGCTACGACGAGATCGCGCCCTACACGCCGGCCTGGCAGGAGGAGCAGACCGGCATCGGCCGCGACACGGTGATCCGCCTGGCGCGCGAGTTCGCGAGCAACGCCGAGGCCACGGGTGGCCGCTCGATGGTGATCGTCGGCGCCAGCATCAACCACTGGTACAACAACAACCTGGCCTACCGGGCGCCGATCACGGCGCTGCTCCTCTGCGGCTGCTGCGGGCGCAATGGCGGGGGCATGAACCACTACGTGGGCCAGGAGAAGCTGACCCTGGTGGCCCCGTGGACCAGCCTGGCCTTCGCCACCGACTGGGGCATGGTGCCCCGCCGCCAGCAGTCGCCCACCTGGCACTACGTGAACAGCGACCAGTGGCGCTACGAGGGGGACTTCACCGACTACGCGCCGGTGCCGCCCGGCGCGAAGTGGGCCAAGGGCCACGCCATGGACCTCGAGACCATGGCGGTGCGGATGGGCTGGATGCCCTACTACCCGCAGTTCGACCGCAGCCCGCTGGCGGTGGCCGAGGAGGCGGAGACCGCGGGCGCCACCACCCGCGAAGCCGTCTCGGACCACCTGGCCCGGGCGCTGCGCGACAAGACGCTCCGCTTCGCGGTCGAGGACCCCGACGCGCCGGAGAACTGGCCGCGGGTCTGGTTCATCTGGCGCGGCAACGCGCTCCAGGCCAGTGCCAAGGGCCACGAGTTCTTCCTGCGCCACTACCTCGGCACGCACGACAACATCGTCGCGAGCGAGCACGCCCGGGACAAGGTCCGGTCCGTGACCTTCCGCGAGCCGGCGCCGCGCGGGAAGTTCGACCTCGTGGTGGACCTGAACTTCCGCATGGACACCTCGGCGCTCTACTCCGACGTCGTCCTCCCGGCGGCCTTCTGGTACGAGAAGAACGACCTGAACAGCACGGACCTGCACTCCTTCGTGCACCCGCTCGGCCAGGCCGTGCCGCCGGTCTGGGAGGCGAAGACCGACTGGGAGATCTTCAAGGGCTTCGCGAGGTCGGTGAGCGAGATGGCGCCGCTGACCTTCCCCCACCCGGTGAAGGACCTCGTCGCGACGCCGCTCATGCACGACACGCCCGACGAGCTGGCGCAGCCCGAGCCGCTCGACTGGGCCCGGGGCGAGTGCGAGCCGATCCCCGGCAAGACGATGCCCCACTTCCAGGTGGTGGAGCGCGACTACAGCAAGCTCTATCACCAGTTCATCTCGCTCGGCCGGCATGCGCGCGAGAACGGCTTCAGCGGAAACGGGGTGCACGTGCCCGCCCGGGAGTTCTACGACGAGCTCCTGGCCAGCCCGGTCGGGGGCTCGCCCGATCCCCGGCACAAGCGCTGCGTCGAGTGGGACGGGCAGAAGTACCCGAGCCTCGAGGACGCGCTCGACGCTGCCAACGCGCTGCTGCACCTGGCGCCGGAGTCCAACGGCGCGGTCTCCCTGGCCGCCTTCCGGCACGAGGAGGAGGTGACCGGCGTGCCCCTGGCGGACCTGGCCGAGGGCGTGCGCGACGTGCGCATGACCTTCCTCGACCTCACCCGCCAGGTGCGCCGGACCCTCGTCAGCCCCTGCTGGTCGGGCAACGTGAACGACGGCCGTGCCTACGCGGCGTGGTGTCTGAACGTGGAGAGGTTGATCCCCTGGCGCACCCTCACCGGGCGCCAG
>WBZY01000172.1_pt1 | contig 58178 bp, 46 predicted proteins | sample 5204191 | NCBI WGS metagenome assembly WBZY01 (sample SAMN12344363, study PRJNA552823) | activated sludge metagenome | biome: Activated sludge suspended growth; feature: Anammox Sidestream; material: Wastewater; isolation source: activated sludge from anammox sidestream of wastewater treatment...
ATTAGTTTTTTGTGAAATGAAAACCCCGAAGGATTTTCGCCAAGCTAAGTGCTGCTTCGCTACGCTTCGCAGCACTTAGCTAATTTCTTACTTTAACCATTTACACAGAATTATTTACACTCCCTTTAAGAATTCGGTTGGTCTCAACCCAATGTTTTCAATAATTTCAATGTTCGCTTCAGAAAAAAGATTTTTTGCATCATTTCCACACTTTCTGCATACAACAGCATTTACACCTTCTTTAATAAGAAACTGTGCACAAAAAATTTCGGCAGTAGGTGAAGACTTAAAATGATTATAAAAAGTATCACGAAGCGTTTTCTTCTCTAAGTCATAAATTAAGAATTGGTCAGAACTTCCGAATCTATCAGAAAATCTTTGATTACCATCGGTTAATTCAATACAGATTGCAACTTTCATATATACTCCATTTGGTTAGTATATATTTTATAACAATATCCAGACCAATATTTTCAATGTAAATTTAAAGTTTATACTTTTTCATTTTCCGCCACAAAGTAGTTTTATTTATGCCTAATTCAGTCGCAGTTTGTGAACGATTTCCATTATACTTCTGGAGCGTAGATTGAATTAATTGTTTTTCAACTTGTTCAAAAGGAGTTTTATTTTCGGTTTCATTTCCGTTCAGGTTTAATTTTTTTAATAACTCCTGCAATTTCTGAGGAAGATGTTCTGTTTTGATTGCATCCGAATTACATACAATAAAAGCGTGTTCTATTACATTTTCTAATTCTCTAATGTTTCCCGGCCAATTGTAGTGAGTGATAACTTTAAGTGCATTGGGAGATATGTAATGAATATTTTTTTTGAATTTCTCGTTATACTTTGACATAAAATGATTTACCAGGCTTGGGATATCCTCTTTTCGTTCATGAAGAGATGGTAAATGAATATTGATTACATTAATTCTGTAAAATAAATCTTCTCTGAAATTTCCATTTTTAATTTCATTTTCCAGATCTCTGTGTGTTGCCGAAATAATGCGAGCATTAAGTTGAATTGATTTTGTTCCACCCACTCTTTCAAATAACCTATTTTCTAAAACCCGTAATAATTTTACCTGTACTGATAATGGGATGTCACCAATTTCATCTAAAAATAATGTACCATTGCCCGCTAATTCAAATCGACCTGGTTTAGTACGAATTGCCCCTGTAAATGCACCTTTTTCGTGTCCGAATAATTCACTCTCAAGAAGAGTTTCGGCAAATGCTGTACAGTTAACCGCAATAAATGGTTCTGATTTTCTTACGCTGTTCAAGTGAATCGAGCGTGCTATTATTTCTTTTCCTGTTCCGCTTTCCCCTGTAATTAGAACAGTACTATCTGTATCCAAAACATTTTCCATCATACTAAAAACCTGTAACATCGGTTTACTTCGACCAATGATATTTTTGAAATGAAATCTTTCTTCAATATGGTTGGAAAGATTTTTCATTAAACTGATATCTTCGAAAGTTACTACTCTTCCGACTTTATTATTTGCAGTATCCAATAGTGGAGCTGAGTTAATTCTTACAAGTACTCTGCTGCCGTCTTTACGAATGATGGTAGTCTCTCTCAGCAAATTTTTATGATGATCTGCAATAAATGATTTTAACTGAAGATCTTCCTTGCCATCTTCAGAAGGAAAAACTTCCCAATAATCTTTACCTATGGCTTCTGAAACCGAAAAACCAGTTATTCCTACAGCAGCTTTATTAAATGATGTAATTTTCCATTGAGAATTAATTGTAAAAGTTCCTTCAAGCAAACTATTGAAAATCGTCTCAAGTTTGTTTTTTTCTTCAATAATTTCGATGTTTTTTTGATCAAGAGAATGATAGAGTGAAATAACCTCATTGATATCTCTGAATACGATAATGAGTCCGATTATTCCTTGATCAGGCTGGATGAGTGGACTAATAGAGGCGAAAACTTCAAGTTCTTTTTTGTCTATGGTTTTTATTCTTAACGATATGTTCGAAAAAATCTCACCTGAATTTAAGCTTTTATACAGAATAGCGTTTTCCTGAAGCGTTGAATCAAATAGAATATCACTTTGTTTTGAAATTATAGTTTCATAACTGAAACCAGTAATCCTGGTTGCACCTTCATTAAAAACTATAATTCTCCGATCTTTATTTATTGCAATAATGCCGTCGGATGCAAATAGTTTATTATTGTCATTAATTTCATTCACCTGTAAAAACCACTAATGATTAATAAAATTTTTGTTTAAAATAACTAAATTCTTTGAAGTTGTGAATTGGAATCATTTAGCTCAATAATTGCTGAGTTTAGATTGCAAAACTGAAATCATTTTATAATTCACAATGCAAATCTGCAATCCAATTTTCTGATACTGCCCAGTTGATTAAGTCATTTTGAATTTTTATTGGCCTTTTTTTTGCACAATTAAATAATATTGAAGTGAGTAAAAATACTTTCCGATGGAGAAGGAGATTTAAAGAGTGTTCCCGGAGTTGATACTAAGCGCCAGCCTTATTGCTGTATTAAGAATATTTGATGTTTCTCTTGGCACTCTCAGGTCAATCTTTGTTATTCAATCAAGAAAATATGTAGCAGCATTAACAGGATTTTTTGAAGTACTTATCTGGATTTTTGCAATGCGATATATAGTTCAGCATATGGATCATGAAATTAATTTAATTGGATATGCTGGTGGATTCGCGATTGGAACTTTTTTAGGAGTTACTATAGATCAAAAGCTCGGTTTCAGCTATATTCAGATAAGCATGTTTTCAAAAGGTAAAGGGCAATTAATTGCAGATGCATTAAGAGATGCTGACTTCGGTGCAACAATTTTACCAGGCGTCGGAGCCAAAGGTGATGTACTCATGGTATTTACAGTAATTAATAGAAACCGATACAACGAATTAAAGAAAATTGTAAATAATATAGACTCAGATATATTTATCAACGTTCAACCAGCATCTCCTTTCAGGGGATATTTATCTAGAAATCATAAATAAAGTTTACCGGGAAGATACTGTACAAATAATCAGTGTTAACAATTTTTTAAATGGAGTTGAAATGATTAAAAGAAAAATTTATATAACTGAAAAGGATAAAGTAAAACTCAGAAATCTTTTCGGTAAAACTTTAGGAATGAGCAACAATGATTTGAAAAGTATGAAAGAATTACTTGAAGAGATCGAGCGTGCTGAAGTGATGACAGATGAAAATATTGATGAAACTGTTATCACTATGAATTCTACTTTTGTTGTTGAAGATATTAATACTCATAAAGAATATGATTACACAATTGTGTATCCTGAATTTGCTGATAGCTCAAAAAACAAAATTTCTATTCTTGCACCAGTTGGAACAGCTTTATTAGGATATAAGGTAGGCGATATAGTTGAGTGGAGTGTACCAGCCGGAAAAAGGAAATTCAGGATAAAAGAAATGCTTTATCAGCCTGAAGCCGCTGTAAAATCATTAAACAAAGTGAAATAGTTCTAGTTAATTGAAATTTTAGCTATAAAAATATTATGTAAAAAATGGTGAAATAAATAATCACTTAAGGAACAAAATATGGTAAGAAGTAAAAAACAATTAATTGAAGTTTCAATAGAAGGGTTGGATTATCCCATAAAAATTGGTAAAAAAGTAACCGCTGAGGGAGATAATACAATTACCAGTATATCAATTCATGCAATGATCGAAAAGATTTACGAAAAGCAATTCGAAAAAAACATTTTAAATATTTTGAACAATCGGGATGAATACGTAGGTCTGCAGCAACTAAGTAATAAAATGATCCTGTATTTAAATTCCATTAATGCCAGAACCGCTGATATAGTTTTCAGTTTTCCATTTTTTATTGAGAAAATTTTAACTGCAACACAGCAGAGGATATTAACAAAACATACTTGTCAGTTTAAAATATCAAAATCTCTCAACTTTGATTTTACAAAAAAGTACATCGTTGAGATTCCAGTTATAGGTGCTGAATATATTCCATCAGAAATACAAAAAGAACTTTTTGAAATGCCTGCGGTTTTAGTTGTTGAGATGGATGGATTTGATGTTTTTTTTATTGAGGATATTATTGACTTGGTTGAAAAAAGAATTTACAACGAATATTCAAATTCATTTTCGTTCGTAGAAAAAGATTTAAATATATTACTGCTTGAGAAATTGGAAAACGATCTGTGTAAAGAATTTAATACTGAAAATTGCTCGGTGAAGATTCTGATAAGAAAAGGATTTTACTCATATTCAACTAATCTTGTTTCTGAGATTTTTAAGCTAATCCCTAGTACGGAATTTGTTGAAGAGCGTTCACTTAGTTAAATAATGTTCTAGTACATCGTTAGATAAAAGATAATACATAAATAACTATCTGGGTATGTTTATGAATAATGAAAGTTCACAAAGAGTAAAATTATTTAAACAAGAGGCGGCTAAATTCTTGCTCCATCATAAGAAAGAAAATATTTCAGAAGAGGATATATCGCTTGCAGTGGATTTAATTAATCTTGGATATATGATAGCTGTGAAAAAATATCACAAATCAAATTCTACTGAGAAACGGCAAAATATGAATTTTGGAATTATTAGTTCAGAGTGGGGACAAACAACATAAAACTTCGATAATATTTATTTTGAGATGAGACCGAATGTTATTCCACTATTGATTGTATAAAAACAATAAATCACATCGGGATTAAAATGAAAGAAATAAAAGCTATAATTCGACCATTTAAATTGTTAAAAGTTTTGGAAGAATTAAAAAAGATTAACAAACTTCCAGGTATAACTATTTCTGAAGTTATTGGTTTTGGAAAAGATGAAATCAACACAAAGGATATTAAAGTTCTGGACGATAAAATAATATCTGTTCCTAGAACAAAAATCGAAATTGTTGTTGATGATAGTATGGCAGAAGAAGTTTTAAGTATTATTCAAAAATTTGCTCATACCGGAAACCCGGGAGACGGAAAGATTTTTGTTAGCAAAGTTGATGAGATAATAAAGATAAGGACCAATGAGAGAAGTAAAGTTGCAATTTAAAACAAAGGAATGCAGCTTTTTATAACAGAATAAACGCATATAATAATTTTGATGTGCACTATGTATATCTCTGATTCTTGATATTTCTTGTTAATATAATATACATCCTGCAACAAAAATTCTTTCCATTGAATGCAACACTGAATGATGCTTTGCAACAAGTCTGGTATCACACAATTAAAATAATCCGGTAATCTCTCCATTTTCATCAACATCCATATTGATAGCAGCAGGGAACTTAGGCAATCCTGGCATTAGCATCATATCTCCACAGATGAGAACAATAAATCCTGCTCCAGCCGAAAGTCTGGCATCATTAACAGTTAATGTCCAATCCTGTGGTACGCCGATAGCTCGTGGATTATCAGATAAAGACATTTGTGTTTTTGCAACGCAAATCGGCAGACTTCCATAACCAAGCTCGACATATTTTTCTATTTTTCGTTTTGCACGTTTATCGAAATAGACATCTTTAGCTCCGTAGATCTGAGTTGCAACTGTTCGGATTTTATCCTCGATTGAAGTATTGAGTTCATATAAGAATTTCTTCTGTGGATTATTATTTTTTTCAGCCAATTTAATTGTTTTTTCTGCCAGTTCGATTGTTCCTTCTCCTCCTCGCATATAAGCCTCATGCATAGCGCATTCAACATTTAATTTTTCACACAATTCATAAATCATTTTGATTTCGGATGCAGTATCTGTCGGAAATTTATTAATAGCAACCACTATAGGAACATAAAACTTCTGCATATTTTTTATGTGAACCTCAAGATTTGCCAAACCACTTTTGAAAGCTGGTATATTTTCCTCATATAATAATGATTCAGGTGTTGCTTTAACTCCACCATGAAACTTGATCGCTCTGCAAGTTGCAACAATAACTACGGCGGAAGGCCACATGGGAGTATTTCTGCACACAATATTAAAAAATTTTTCGGCACCCAGATCTGAACCAAACCCACATTCTGTTACAACATAATCAGCAAGTTTTAAAGCGATTTTGTCTGCAATAATACTGTTAGTTCCATGAGCGATGTTAGCAAATGGACCGGCGTGAACCAGTGCTGGTGTATTCTCACTTGTTTGAACAAGATTTGGCATAATTGCGTCATTCAACAGGACAGCCATTGCATTATTTGCCTGAATATCTCTGGCATTAACTAATTTCTGATCATAGTTAAATCCCACAGCAATATTTCCGAGCCGTTTTTTTAAGTCTTGACGGGATTCGGCTAATGCGAGTATAGCCATTACCTCAGATGCAGCAGTAATTACAAAACCAGATTCTCTTGGAATTCCGTTTACTCGCCCACCTAATCCAATTACAATTTGACGCAAGGAGCGATCATTCATATCCATTGTACGATTCCATAGAATATTTGTTACATCAATTCGGAGATCGTTTCCTTTAAGTATATGATTATCCAGCATTGCTGCAAGTAGATTATGTGCCGCAGTAATTGCACCAAAGTCGCCATTAAAATGAAGATTGATCATCTCCATAGGAAGTAATTGTGAATGTCCTCCACCAGCAGCACCGCCTTTAATACCAAATACCGGTCCCACCGATGGTTCACGCAATGCAATCATACTTTTCTTCCCAATTCGTTTTAATGCTTGTCCCAAACCAATTGTTGTCAATGTTTTTCCTTCACCGAAATTGGTAGGACTCATGGCAGTAACCAGAATCAGTTTTCCGTTAGGTTGTGTTGATAGTTTATCCAATATACTCAGCTTTATTTTACCAGTATATTTTCCATAAAAATCAAAATCATCTTCTGAAATACTTAATTGCTCAAGCATATCCTTTATAGAAATTAATTTTACTTTCCGAGCAATATCAAGGTCGGTTGCCATATAGTCCCTCTTTATATTTTGAATTTTTAAGAACAGCAGAATTCTTTGACAATGTTCATTGAAATTATTTCAACGAATACTGTAAATGTGCATTAATTGTACCAACAAATTATTAAAATAATTTATGCAACATCGTTAGTAAAAATAGTTCTGTTGAATGTCTTCAGCCATCTTAATGTTTTCATTGTTAGAGTCTGAAAAGAACATTCGCTACTTGCATATAAATTAACAATGTTTATAGAGAACTCAAGGCTGTCAAAGTCCAACAAAGTGAATGCTAAAAAGATTGATGAAGAAAACCTGAAGTTATTCAAACAGAAGTATCCTAATATTAGTTATTAATCCCAAGTATATTTCATTAAAATGCAATGTAGTAGGAATTGTAATTTTCATTCCTTCAAAGGTACTCGTGATGCTACTTTATATTAATACTTTCTCAACCGACAGGATTGATATGTCAGGACAATACTCCGATAAACTTGAACTGTTTACTGATTTCTGCGAAAGACCTGACGTACTAGGTCTCAATCCATTTTTGATTTCTCATATCTAAAAATTGAAATTAATTTCGGATAAAAAATTGAGTGATTGGGAAATGTTTAAGAAACTGCATTGTACAAATCCCCGGATGATTTTCATTAAGTAAGCATTAAGTTGCTATAATTGGCGGGACAAGAAAATTCACTATTAAAGCTTCCATCCATAATTATTTACTTTCATCAATAATTAGTTAATCCGAATAGTTAATTCTCTGTTTTGATAAATTTAATAAAGATTACTACCTGTAAATTCTACATTCTAATAATTATCCCCCTAGTTTTTTTCGTTTTTTAACAATTTTATATATGGTATAATTATTACTGAAAAATATTAAACCGGTGTTAGCAAAAATCTTTAAAAAGGGCATTTTATGGAGACCATAAGTTTTTCAAAAGTAGATGTTCTAACTGATCTGAATCATCCAAAGGTTGAAGAGATTCATTTAAAGAGTCCCAATACAACATTGGATAAAACTGTGGTAAGATTATCTAACAAGGTTCTTCAGGAAAATCTTAAAGGAAAGATTAAACTTGGTTTGAGTGTTCTGTACTTCTTCTCATTAGTATACTTTTCAATTCAACTTTTCATCTAAAAAATCCAGTAGATATTTTTAAGATGAGACCGCCTCAAAAGTAACAATTTGAGGCGGTCTTTTTATTTATTGAATTCAAATATTCTTCAGAGTTGAGAAAACATTTTTTTATTAAAGCTTATAAATGTTAAACAAGAGGAATAAATAATAAAAGAAAAGTTTTAGCAGTTAAGCTTAGACAAGATTTAAAAAAGCAGTGAAGAGAGGGTGGAGGTTTATTTTAACTTTTTAATAACCTTTGCAGGTACACCAGCTACCACAGTATTGTTAGGAACGTCCTTCGTTACCACAGCACCAGCTCCAACTATTGAATTTTCTCCAATAGTAACTCCACACATTATAGTAGAAGATGATCCAATAGAAGCTCCCTTTTTAACGAATGTTTTCACTATTTTCCAGTCTGCTTCAGTTTGCATAGAGCCATCTTCATTAGTTGCCCGTGGTAACTTATCGTTGATGAAAGTTACATTATGACCAACAAACACATTATCTTCGATATGAACACCTTCGCAAATGAAACTATGTGAAGATATTTTACAATTTTTCCCAATAAAAGCATTTTTTTGAATTTCGACAAAAGTTCCCACTTTTGTTCCATCATCAATAGAACAACCATAAAGATTTACGAAGTCGAATATCTTAACATCTTTACCAAGTTTAACATTATTTATATTTTGTTTGCTCATAAGAAAAAATTCATTATAGATTAAATAAAAAGTAATAATCCGGACAGTTAATTTTTATTCATGAATTGATGTTCTGAACCAAGATAAGTCAGAGTTAGAAAAAATTTTCTTGTTTAAATCTGACTTACAAGATGTGTGTCAATTTCAACAATCCTACCCATATTAGATAATGACATATCTGCAGCCTCAAGAAGTTTTACAACTGCGAGTCCATCTTTCCCATTAGTTAATGGTTCCCTGTTTTCATTTATTGCGGAAATGAATTCACGTGCACCTAACGCCAAGGCTTCCGTCTGATTAACTTTTGGTGAAAACATATCTCCGGTTCTGTACTGTACCAAAGCCTCATGAATACTTTCAGCAGATTTGAATTCAACACCGCTATCGTAAACTTTAATTTTTTCAAAATTTTCCATATCATCATAAACCAACATTTTTTTATCTCCACCTACTATTATTCTTCTGATTTTTACAGGTGAAATCCAGTTAACGTGAAAATGTGCAAAACAATTATCTTCAAAATACACACATAAATGAGCTAGATTTTCTTTTCCATTAAAGTTTGCAATCCCATTGGCAACGAGAGCTTTTATTTTATGGCTGCTTAATAGATAGTTCATAATAGATAAATCGTGAGGTGCTAAATCCCAAACAACGTTTATATCCTTTTGGAATAAACCAAGATTAATTCTTTCCGAGTCAAAATAAATGATATTACCAAGCTCTTTTTTATCAACGAGTTCTTTTATTTTTCTAACGGCACCATTGTAAATAAAAGTGTGATCGACAAAGATTTTAAGATTCTTTTTTTCAGCAAGTTCTATTAAGTCCTCAGCTTCTTCAGATGTAGAAGTGAAAGGTTTTTCGACCCAAATGTGTTTGCCTGCTTCCAAAGCTTTCCTGGCAAATTTATAATGCGTATTGACTGGTGTAGCTATCACAGCTATATCTACATTACCATCAATAATATCTTTACAGTCTCTGGTGATTTCGACGGATGGGAATTTTTCCTTTACTGTTTCTAATCTTTCTTCCCTAAGGTCACAAGCAATGATAGATTTTACTTCCTTTTGAGAGAGAAAATTTCTTACCAGATTAGGTCCCCAGTATCCAAGTCCAATTACTCCAATTTTCATGAAAATACTCCGTAGTTGAAGAAATTAATATCGTAATTAATAGAACAGATTGTTATTTGGCTCCCCTGGCAGTTAACATTACAGGGATAGTCTGGAAGAGTAATTGAAGGTCAAACCAAGGAGACATATTGTTGATGTAGTATAAATCAAGAACTACACTATCTTTGTATGAGACCGAACTTCTTCCCCAAACCTGCCATACACCGGTACAACCAGGTAATACACTTACCCTTCTTTTTTGCCATTCGGGGTAATGTTCATATTCATATGGTAAACAAGGTCTTGGTCCAACCAGACTCATGTCACCCTTAATCACATTAAAAATTTGAGGAAGTTCATCAAGTGAAGTTTTTCTAATAATTTTGCCAATCCAGGTAATTCTACAGTCATTTACTACTTTAGTTTTAATCGATCCAGTTTTATCCTGTAAGAATTTAAGCATTTGTACTTTTCTTTCTTCATCTTCACCTTCGATAACCCTCATTGATCGAAACTTGAAAATTTCAAATTCCTGTCCAAGATGACCAATTCGTTTTTGTTTGAATAAAATTGGTCCGGATGAAGTTAATTTGACTATCGTAGCAATTAATATCATTAAAGGAGCAGTAATTATCAATGCGAATACTGATAGTGCAATATCCATTAGTCTTTTTGAAGTGTTTGTAAGCTTGTTATTATAATGTGAAGAGATATCTACAACAGGGATATTAGCATATCTCTCGGTTGCTAATTTTTCACCAACTACTTCAAACAATTCAGAAGTAACCTTCAAACTAACGTTAAATTTTTTACAATTATCGATCAAATCAAGTAATTCTTCGTATGTCCGTTTGTCTTCGCCAATAATCAACTCGTCAATATTAATATGCTCAATTATTTTTTTGATATGTTCAAAATGACCAATGACCATTTTCCCGTTTACAATCTCACTCCCTATTTCTTTAGTATCATCAATAAAACCTACAATATCCAATCCGATGGGATTTTCATACAATAATTGACTTGCAAGTAGCTTGCCTGCTTTTCCATCACCGAGTATCAAAACATTTCGTTTGAAACTTGTCTTGCTCAACTTTATAAATAAGTTTCGCATCAATTCAATTCTAAATAGATAAAAACTAGGTATGATGAAAAGTATAAATAAAAATATAATGTGTCTTGAGTCGATAATACTTGTTGAACCGAAAAGTAATGACACAATTACGATATTCAGAGATCCATAGTAAAGTGACTTAAGAAAATTTGATAGATGTGCAGCTCTGGTGGTAAAAATATTAAATCTATATAATCCGTTGTACTGAAATATCAGCAAGAAGATTAAAGAGATAACAAAAAACACTAATGATTCAATTGTAGTTGCACCAATAAATTCAAGATAATTTAAACCCTTATCTTTTCTTAATAAATACATTGATACTTCCAGGGAGGTGAACACTAATAGCAGATCTAATACTGCGAATAAGGATTTTGATTGAATATTTATTTTCATGAAAAACGAAAAATGCCCTTCTCAAATGAATGTTACTAATATACTGTAGGAAATGGATTTAACTAATATTATGCCATCGAGTATGTTGTAAAATGCAGTGAAAATAAATTTAGTTTAAGAGTAAGCTTATAATTGAGTTTCAAAATGAGAAATGAATATCATTAAAAACTGAGAATTGAGACAAGAATACTAGCGAAATCGAAGGTTGTGAAAGTCAATGATTGATAATTATTATAAAGCGCTGATGAGCAATTAAATCAACATTTTGATCCGAAGTTTCGCAAGATTTTTTTGAAGAATGGAAATTATTATTAGTGGGCATTGTTTAATCCTTGATTATAAATTCTTGACAACATGAAGAATGTTAAAATCCAATTTTTCTTCCTGTATTTAATGAGAAAGAATATTTCTCACACCAGTTTTTTTTACTAACAAGTGCTAAAGGAATTATTTCTTCTGAAATTGTTGAGTAGATCTGTTTGAGTTAATTAATTCTATGAACAATTTTAGTGTAAACTTAAATTTGCTTTAATAATCAAATCAATAATTGAATCGAGCTGATAAGATCTGGCCCAGCTAGTTTGCAATTTATTTAGATCTGATATAAATACAGGATCAATCACTCCCGGATTAAGATCAATATATTCTGCATTAAGTTTACAATTGGATAACTCTTCAAATCTTTGACAAATAAATTCATTTAATTTTCCCTCTCCTACGATTAAATAATCTGTGGTATCTTCTAATAAGGCTGAACTGATGATCAAATCAATTGCTTCTTCTATAAATAAAATATGTGTGATATGACCTTTATTTATGGTGATCTTTTTTTTATTAAATGCACTATTAAAAAGCTGAGTTAAAAGTTGTGTTGGTACTTCTCCATAAGAACAGACTGAACCTAATCTTAGATTAATTAACTTGGTTGCAGACTTATGAAAAAAGGAATTGAAATAATTTTCAGCAGTAACTTTTGCTATACCATAGGGCGAAAGTGGTTTAGGGAAAGATGATGATGATATCGGATTTTCATTTAATTCACTAAATATCTTAATTGATGAGATATTTATAAATTTTTTCGGCTTTATTTCTTTAAGCCAATCCCAAAAAAATAATTGGTCATATATGTTTGAGTTGATTTCATAAATTAATTGTTCTGTGAATGACTTTGTGCGATCAACCTGCCAATGCAAATTTATGATGTAATCAGGGTTATCGATTTTTTCTAAATCCTGCTTTGAATATATCTGAATAGGTTTATTAGTTGCTGCCCATTCTACACGTTTCGGCAGATCAGGATAACCTTTTAAAATAACCGGAATTACATTTGCTCGTAATTCTTCCAGCCTAAGACAAATTTCTCTACCTAAACGACCAGTAGAACCAGTGATTAAAAATTTTTTTCCGTGTAAAATTTAATTTACTCCCAACTTCTCAAAACTTCCTGTTTTAGTAATTCTTCCGGTGTGAATGGCAAGCTTTTAAACCAGGCAACGGTCTTTCTAATGCCTTCTTCAATAGTCGTTTTGGGTGTATAACCAGTAATTTGTTTAAACTTTGAATTATCCCCAAGATGTCTCATAACATCTCCGGGGCGAGGAGCCTGCTTCTGGATGTAGATATCGGGATCAAGTGAAAACTCATGACAAATTAACTCAGCAATTTTTCTTATACTTGTTTCTTTACTAGTACAAATGTTAACTGAATTGCTAATACAAGACTTACTATTTACAACATCCAGAATTCCTTTGGCTGCATCTTCTACATAGATAAAATCTCGTGTCTGATTTCCTTCACCAAAAATTACTAAAGGTTTTTTATTCATTGCTCTAACAATCATCTTCGGTATTAACTCGCCTCTGAATTCCTGCCAATGTGAATGTGGACCATACATATTAAAAGGTCTAACAGTAGTCCAAGGCAACCCATATGTTCTTCCAAAACTAAAAGTATACATATCTTGCGCAACTTTGGATGCAGCATACGGAGTTTCAGGGAATAAAGGATGTTTTTCATCCATCGGGATATATCGTGCTGATCCAAATGTTTCAGAAGATGAACAATTGACGAACAATTCAATGTTATTATTTCTTGAAACACTTAGACAATTTAGTGTTCCATTTACAATGACATCATTTACTCTTTGTGGTTCCTTAATTGACTGTCGAAGATCAAGAACAGCTAAATGAAAAACTATCTGACAGTTTTCAAATGCTTTCTTCACGTCTTCTAAACGGCTAACATCGCCTTTAATTACTTTAAGATTAGGATTTTTCTCCAATTTCTTTAAATGCAGTTCTTTGCCATGAGAAAAATCATCCAATATTGTTACATTATTCCCTTTTTCAATTAAATGACTTACTAAGTGTGAACCTAGAAATCCTGCACCTCCTGTAACTACTATTTTTTTATTCTGCAAATCGATCTTTCCTTCCGTTTTGTTATTAAGATATTTTATACAAATTAAAATTCAAATAAGTAGAGCTTAAATTTATTTTTGGAAAAACTCTTTAATCTTTGAAGCAACATATTCTATTTGTTCATCTGTAAGTTCAGGGAACATTGGTAATGATAAACCTGACTGAGCCAATTCTTCCGTTATAGGGAAATCACCTTTCTTGTAACCTAAATGGGTGAAGCACTTTTGAAGATGTAGTGGTACCGGATAGTGAAGTCCGCTTGAGATTCCATTGTCAGTTAAGAATTTTTGTAACCTGTTTCTTAGTTCTTCTCTTTCAGTTAAAATTTTACCGTTAACCTTTACGACATAGAGATGATAAACATGCTTTACTCCTGCCATTTCTGCTGGCAATGAAAGCTGTTCAACATTACCGAGAAGTGATTTATACTTGTCTGCAACCCGTCTTCTTTCATCGGTCCAATTTTTTAAATATTTAAGTTTTACACCTAATACAGCTCCTTGAATTCCTTCCATTCTATAATTATGTCCATAAATATCATGGTGATACTTTTGTGATTGACCATGTTCCCTAATCAATTTTATTTTTTTAGCAAAATCGTCATTATTTGTTGCGACAGCACCACCTTCGCCATAAGCGCCAAGATTTTTCCCCGGATAAAAACTAAAGCAAGCAACATCAGATAAACCTCCTATTTTCTTTCCTTTATATTCTGCGAGATGAGCTTGAGCGGCATCTTCAACCAAGAATAAATTATGTTTATCAGCAATCTCTCTTAATTTATCCAGATCAGCTGGTTGTCCATATAAATGAACTGCAACAATAGCCTTTGTTTTTGCGGTAATTGCGGCTTCGACTTTTTCCGGGTCGATGTTATAACTTACCGGATGACAATCAACAAAAACAGGCGTAGCACCACATAATGTTGCACCCCAAGCAGTTGCTATAAAAGTGTTTGCCGGAATAATGACTTCATCGCCAGGCTTTATGTCTAATATCCACAATGCGATATGATTACCATCCGTTCCTGAACTTGTGCACAAACAATGTTTTACATCGTGTGCCGTCGCAAATTCTTTTTCAAAATTTGAAACTGATTCTCCCAAAATAAATGCAGTATCATTTATAACCTTCTGAATTGCAGGATCAATTTCGTGTTTAATTGTTTTATACTGAGCTTTAAGATCGAGAAAGGGAACGTTCATTTTTTACCTCTTATAACCACATAATTTTTAATAATTTGGTTTGTTTTATTCTCCAAAATGTAAGTTTATGTTTATGTAAGACAAATTATTACATAAGGAATTCATACATTAGCAAGAACTATGCTAATTGAAATTATTATCTATTAAATAAGTAAAGTATTGCTGAAATTCTTAGTTATTTGATGTAACGATTGGCTTTGTTTTAGGAATACTCCAATTATATCTAATAATAAATAACGAATTGAATTTTTATAATGTGAAAAAAGTTATATTATGATTCACATAAAAAGAATTTTCTCATTTTGAAATTTCAAATTCAATATCATCAATCAAGCAGAATAATTTGTTAATCACTCATGGCATAAATATTGATTTTTTGTTCATTCGTCGTAAGAATTGTTGGCTATGTTACTATTTGAAGTGAACTAAAATTTGACTGAACAATTAACTTGCCTGGATATAATTATTTGATTTGTTGATTTTTTTATCTATTCAATTCAAGACAAAATAACTATGAATAAACTGGTATTTATATTTTTTACAACCTTAATTTTAACATTAAGTCTAAGTTCTTACTCTCAAACACTAAATCCAGGAGACGGAATTAGAGTATCATTTCTCGATATTGAAGACGTCATTACGGGCGATTATTATATTCAACCAAACGGATTGATTAATTTACCATTGATTGGTGTTATCAATACTGTTAACAGAGATTTTAAAGATATTAAATCTGAAATAGTAGCCCGATATGATTCTTTATATAAAGATCCTCATTTAAGCGTTAATGCTTTATTCAGAATAAACATACTCGGAGAAGTAGAAAACCCCGGATTTTATTATGTATCTGACTATGAAAAATTCACAGCTATATTAGCATTTGCTGGTGGTACAACAGATGCAGCAGATTTAAGTGATATAAAATTAATCAGAAATTTCCAGGAGATTGTCATTGATGTTGATGAAGTAATTAGCAAAGGCAGCACAGCTATGGATTTCGGTTTGCAATCTGGAGATCAGGTTTTCGTTCCAAGAAATTGGTGGTCGGATAATTCGGTTTGGGTTAGTATAACCATATCAGCAATCGCTCTTATCACAACTACTTATGCGATACTTTTTATGAACAATTGAGTTGTAATTAACCAAGTATATTAAGAAAAATAATGGCAGATATCTCTTCAAAAAACACAAGCAAAGATAAATCACTCCTTGAGATATTTAATATTGTCTATCAAGGACGGATTAAAATTGTAATTTCAGTAATTATAGCTTTAATTCTAGCGTATTTATATAATCACTTTTCTACACCAGTTTATGAATCCAAAGCATTACTCAAGAAAGAAGCTGCAGACAACAGACAAGAAGATGAATTTAGTGAGATGGTAAGGCTCCAATCTTCCGATCAACTTGAAACAGAAATGGAGTTGATCAAAACTAACGAAGTATTGGGCGGAGTAATTAATGAACTAAAACTCTTTGTTGAGCTCAGTAAAGTAATGGATCCAAATGGAAGTGCCTGGGAATTGAATAATGTTTTCATAGAATTTCCTGATTCCGGAAATAGCTATGCTAAAGAAATTGGATTTCATCTCCCGATTTTTAAGAATTTTCAATTATTAAATGACTATACAGAGTTAGAATTATATATAATAAAAACAGGCGAAAAAAGTTTCGAGTTGCGGGATGTTCCGGATAATAAATTAATCACAAGTTTTAATTCTTCATCTGTGAGTGATTCAGACACACTGAAAGATTATTCTGCTGCTAATTTTCCTGATTCAACTAATAAATTGGAAAAAGTTACAAGTGAGGAAAACGTAAGTACTGATTTTGCAAAATTTGAATTCAGTTGGGATGGCGCTCCTATTGGGAGTAAAATTTATTTTAACATCAAGAATTATCTGAAATTCATTTTAAATTTTAGCAATAACATAAATGTTTCCAGAGTTGGCCATACAGATATTTTTCAGCTAAACGTTCAGTCAACATCCCCTCTTGCTTGTAATGTAATTGCAAATAGCATAATTCGCCATTTCAGAAAAGTGCGAATGGAACAGCAAAAGCAAATGGTTCGCTACTCATTTCATTTTGTTGATGAACAATTAACCGAAGTTCAGAAGAAGTTATTAGACGCTGAAAATAACCTTAGCCACTTCAAAGGTAGTGAACAAATAGTGAATATTGATCAGAACACTCAAGAACTATTAAACTACCAGAGTACTTTGGAAGCAGAGAAATTACAAGGAGATCTCCTTTTAACAGATTATAAGAACAAAGAAACAGCATTGAGGAAAGAACTTGAGGCAAGCGGATACTTTGATCAGGGCTTTCTTCAACCATCATCTGAATCTCAGAGCAGTTCACCCTTTACGGGTTTAATGGCACGTCTTTCAGATTTGGAGTTGCAAAGATTAGAGCTTTTACAAAAACGAACTGAAAAGCATCCCGATGTGATAAAGCTTGATGAGCAAATTCGTTTAGTTAAAGAGCAATTATCCAGCTATAATCAGAATACATTAACCTCCTATAGGATTATGATAGATGCGTTAGAAAAAAAACAAGCAAAAATCAATAGTCTCATGTCCGGATTTGAATCTCAAATTCAAAAGCTGCCTCGACAAGAAAGCGAAATGGCAAGGTTGATTAGAGAAAAGGATGTATTTGAAAAAATATTTAATTTGTTACTGAATAAACGTGAAGAAATGAGAGTAGCAGAGCTGTCAAAATTACAGGATATTATTATTGTTGATTATCCTAGCAGCCCTGTTAAACCAGTGAGACCCAAGAAATTTTTTAATATGCTCATTGCATTAATTTTGGGTGGATTTCTCGGTGTCGTGGTTATTTTCTTAATGGAATTGAGAAAGACCAAACTTATTAATATAGATGAATTAGAAAAACAATTTAAAATACCAATTTTAGCTTTGATACCAAATTACGACAAAGCGATTCTTAAAAGAATCAAAAATCCGGCTGATGAAAAGGATTTGTTTGCAACAATGCAAACTGAAAATTCAGGGATCAGGGAATCTTACAGATTACTAAACACCAAGTTGTTCCAGATAGATTTAAGAGATAAAACTTTATTGGTGACAAGCTGCGAAGAAAATACTGGTAAAACAACTATCGTTGCAAACCTTGCAATTACTATGGCTCTAAACGATAAAAACATTTTAATTATTGATTGTGATCTGCGAAAAGGGGAACTATCAAAGATGTTCAATGTTTTCCAAAATTCACCTGGATTGGTTGATTATATCGAAAAGGGAAATCCACCTGCAATTTATAACAGGGTGTTAAAGAAGATTAATATTATTCCAGCTGGTGGTCTTCGAGAAAATTCTAGTATATTATTGAATTCTGATAGAATGAAATCTCTCTTTCAGGTTATTGATACATCTGTTTATGATTTCATTATTGTTGATACACCTCCAGTAACAAGAGTTGTTGATACTCTTGCTCTTGGTTATCTTACCAGGAACTCAATATTAGTTGTCAGACCAGAAATGAGTATCCGAGAGACTGTAATCGGAGGAATTCAGGAACTGAACTCAGCGCATATTAAGATCCGTGGTCTTGTGGCTAATGCTGCTGAAATTGAAAAATCTTATTACTATCGTTATCGTTACGGATATGGGTATGGATATTCGAATTCGGAAAAGAAGCGATTCAAGATTAATTTCATAAAAAAGAACCAATCTAAAGTGCATAAACTATCGAATGTAAGCCATTCTTGACAGTGTCCTACATTATTTATTTGTTTCAATGCAAATTGAAAATTCAATTAAATTTAACCCAAGATTAATAAGTTCAATTTCCTATTGTATTGAAAACAATTTTTTAGAGAGGTACTTATCAATTTGAAACAAGTAATATTGAAGATTTATTCTAAAGCTTAATATTTTAGTATATTTCTTTACATTTTATTTGGTGTGATAATTAGTATAAAATGTCAAAATTAATACTATGTTCATTGAAGAGAATTTCAGGTTGCTATACTTAATAGCTCATCAACTAAGACTGATTTCAAAATTGAAATTTTTTGTAAACAATAACTTTAGATGTTTTGGTAAGACAAAACTCATTAAATGATTATTAAGAATTATACATTATGGTTAAAAGTATTTTTAGCAGGTTTTTATTAAGCCTGTCCTTTATTGCACCTTTTGGATATAGCCTGAGACCGTGGTTACATCGTGTTAGGGGTGTTAAAATGGGTAAAAACGTTTGGATAGCTAAAGCTGTTTATCTTGATGAACTGCATCCTGAGGATATAGAAATAGGTGATAATTCAGTGATTAACTACAGAACAACCATATACACACATTCATATTTTGGTCCCAAGCAAAAAAAAAGTACTGGTAAAGTTATAATTGGGAAAGATGTTTACATTGGACCTCACTGCCTGATTTTACCAGGAGTAAAAATCGGGGATTGTTCTGTAATAAAAGGTGGAACTGTTGTAACTCGTAATGTACCACCTAATATTTTCTGGGGTATGCCAAATCCTGGACCTCTCGCAAGAGTTACTGTACCTCTAACACCTGGTCATACCCAGGATGAATTCGTAAAAGGTCTTCGACCGATTAGAAAAAATAATGGAACCCTTAAAGAATGACAGGTCAGATCATAAAACATTTTAATAAATATTAAATAATAATAAGAGAAAGAACGAAAGAATGAACCGAGTTAATGTTGTCAAAGAATTCATAATTGAGAATTTTTTGTTTGGCGAAGAAACACCATTGGATTTAGATACAGATTTTTTTGATAAAGGAATTATTGACTCTACTGGTGTAATAGAATTAGTGGACTTTTTAGAAAAATCATTTCTTATTTCAGTGGATGATGAGGAACTTATTCCCGACAATCTTTCTAGCTTGCAAAAAATCGATAATTTTCTCAGTAAAAAACTTAATCAAAAGGTCGCTTAAAGATGTGTGGAATAGCTGGTATAGTTAATCTAAAACAGCATAAACCTATTTCTTCTGATGCACTTAGAAAAATGGTTTCCATTCAGAAGCACCGTGGACCGGATGAAACCGGTGCTTATATTGATGATAACATCGGTCTTGCTCATGCACGATTAAGTATTATAGACCTCAAAGATGGTACTCAGCCAATTCATAATGAAGACAAATCTCTCTGGATAATTTATAATGGAGAAGTTTTTAATTATCCGGAACTCAGACAAGAATTGATCAGACGTGGTCATAAATTTTATACTTCCAGTGATACAGAAGTAATTTTACATCTGTATGAAGACAAAGGAATTAATTGTTTAAAGGAATTAAACGGACAATTTGCCTTTGCGATATGGGATTCAAATAATAGAACACTATTTCTGGCTCGCGATAGGGTTGGGATTTTGCCTTTATATTATACTATTCAAAATCAAAGATTATACTTTGCTTCCGAAATCAAAGCTATCTTTACCAATAAAGAGATTCATCGAGCATTAGATTCTGAATCTTTAGATCAGGTATTTACTTTCTGGACTACACTTCCCGGTAAGACTGTATTTAATAATATTAAAGAACTGCCTCCAGCTCACTACATGTTAATTTCACCTAATGAAATTAAATATGATAAGTATTGGGATTTGAATTTTGCGAATAATAAAGAAACTGTGAACAGATTATCTGCTGATTTAGTTAATGAGATTTCTGAATTAATGATGGATGCTGTAAGGATCCGTTTGCGTGCTGATGTACCTGTTGGTACTTATCTAAGTGGAGGGATTGACTCTTCAGCTTTAACTGAAACTGTCAAAAAGAATTTTAATAATGAACTCAGATCATTCGGAATAAGGTTTGAGAATAAAGATTATGACGAAGGTAAATTTCAGAATGAAATGGTTGATTACCTTAATATTAATCATTCAGAAATAGTAACAAGAAATGAAGATATTGGTGCAAATTTAGAAGAAGTATTATGGCACTCCGAAAAGCCATTATTACGAACAGGTCCTATCCCATTATATCTATTATCTAAACTGGTAAATCAAAGCGGTTATAAAGTTGTACTAACTGGAGAAGGTGCCGATGAAGTTTTTGGAGGATATGACATTTTTAAGGAAGCAAAAATAAGAGACTTTTGGGCTAAGGATCCTGATTCCAAACTAAGACCGATGCTGCTTGCAAGGTTATACCCATATATTTTTAAAGATAATAGATTAAACCAAACCATCGTTTCATTTTTCAAAGACGGAATTGATAATCCTGATGATCCGTTCTTTTCTCACAATATCAGGTGGAAAAATACCAGCAAAATAAAAAACTTTTTCTCCGAACAAATAAAGAATTCAAACGGTAATTACAACAGCTATTCTGAATTATTAAAATTATTACCTGTGAATTTCTTTGACTGGGATGTGGTGACTAAAGCACAATTTTTGGAAGCGATGATTTTTCTCAGTAATTATCTTTTATCATCACAGGGTGATAGAGTTGCGATGGCAAACTCAGTTGAGCTTCGTGTGCCATATCTCGATCATAGAGTTATTGAGCTTCTTGCTAAAGTAAATTCTGAGATTAAAATAAATGGATTGAATGAAAAATATCTTCTGAAGCAAGTATTTAAAAACAGACTTCCTTCAAATATTTTAAAAAGATGGAAAAATCCTTACAGAGCACCAATAAACAAAGCACTATTAAATAACAATCTTAACTTAGCAAAAGACTATTGTTCAGAAGATTCTTTGAAAAGAACTGGAATATTTGATCACGCAAAAGTTCTGAGACTAATCAACAAACTCGGGAAATTAGACAAAGCCGGTGAATTTGACGAGATGGCTCTCATTGGGATTATATCAACACAAATCATACATAAAAACTTTATTGATTCATTTCCGAATGAATATGCTGTATCTGGAACATTCGATCAGTTTTTTGATTATAGATCAGTCAATGAAGAATTAACAAAAGTTATTTAGCCAGGTATTCATTAAAGTATGAACATATTTGACTATTTTTTTCTTTATTCCAAAGAATTAAAAAAGGATTTTGTTCTTGGTCCGATTGAACGAATATCTTTTTTTCAATTATATGAGAGAGCTTCAAAGCTTGCTAAATATCTCAAAAAGGAAGTGGGTGAGAACGAGAATATAATTCTGATGAGCCATAACTCAGTTTTTTTTCTTGTTGCTTATCTTGGAATAATGAAGTCAGGGAATGTGTGCGTTCCTTTGAATCCACTGATCGAGCAGGAGAATCTTGATTATATAATTAATACTACTGCTTGTAAATATTTTTTTATCCCTCCAAAAACAAGTGAGAAATATACATTTGCAGATGTATTCATAATTGATGAAACAAAACTTGATTCAATATTAAATTCTTCCACTCTTGTAAATGATTCTGCATTTGGAGAGTTTGACGATAACAGATTAGCACAAATACTTTTTACTTCTGGATCAACAGGATTGCCAAAAGGTGTAATGTTAAGTCACAGGAATTTAATCTCAAATACGGATTCTATAGTAGAGTATCTTGGATTAACATCCGATGATATTATTGAAGTTGTTTTACCATTTTACTATTGTTATGGTTTGTCATTACTACACACACATCTTAAAGCTGGCGGATCAGTTGTATTAAATAATAACTTCGTTTTTTTAGGTTCAGTACTTGAAGATATAGAAAAATATAAATGCACTGGTTTTGCAGGCGTACCAAGTCATTTCCAAATATTATTAAGAAAGTCGAAGTCTTTTAAAAAAAACGAATTCCCATCATTAAGATATTTTACACAGGCAGGCGGTAAACTTCATAATGTGTTTATTCAGGAACTAATTGACGCATTCCCTCAGAAGAAATTTTTTATTATGTACGGACAAACAGAAGCCACTGCAAGATTATCATATTTACCTCCTGAATTAGTAGTTTCAAAACTTGGTTCAATCGGTAAAGGAATTCCAAATGTTACGTTGGAAGTGTTTAATAAAAATGATCAGCCAACTGAAGTTGATGAGATAGGTGAAATAGTTGCAAAAGGTGATAATGTAATGTTAGGATATTTTAATGATCCCGAAAGTAATGAACGAACACTGCGAAATGGCTGGTTACACACTGGCGATATGGCAAAGAAAGATGAAGATGGGTTCATCTACCTGGTTGCAAGAGAGAAGGAGATTATTAAAGTTGGCGGAAAAAGAATAAGTCCAAAGGAAATTGAAGAGGTCATAGTATCAATACCTGAAGTTGTTGATTGTACAATTTCAGGAGTTTATGATGAAATTTTATCTGAGGCTATTAAAGCGACAATTGTTCTGATTGATAACGCAGATGAGGTAAAAGCAAAAGAATTAATAATGTCAACTTGCAGAAGCAAACTTGTAATGTACAAAATCCCTCAAATTATAGAATTCAAAAAGAAGTTGGATGTAAGCATGGCAGGCAAAAAAGTAGCAAGGAACTACTCCGTTCAGAATAAATAAGAAATAAATAATTAAAATTGATTAATTCACAAGGTTAAAAACATGAAATTCACAAAAGATTCAATAAATATTGAACCGACAAAAGTATTTAGCGAAATTAGTTCAAAGCTGAAAGAAGATGTAACTAAAAAACTTAGAAAGCGAGGAGCTGTTGTAGGAATTAGTGGAGGGATTGATTCTTCAGTTGTTCTAGCAATATGTGCAAAAACATTTGGTGCAGACCATGTTTTAGGCGTTATGATGCCTGAGAATGATTCCAACCCCGATAGTCTTGAATTAGCAAAAAAACTTTCCGCCAAGTTCAATACAAAATATGTTGTGGAGAATATGACAGAAGCTCTTGCAGGATATGGATGCTACAAAAGAAGAGACGAAGCAATTAAAAACGTTTTTCCGGAGTTTAACAACAATTACAAAGCGAAAATTACTTTACCAACTAATTTAATGGAAAAAGAATCGTTGAACGTTTTCCAATTGACGATTATTGATCCTGCTGGTAAGTTAAAATCAGAAAGATTACCGCTTAAAGAGTATTTACAAATTGTTGCTGCTTCAAACTTTAAGCAGCGCAGCCGGATGAGTATGCTTTATTATCATGCAGAAGCCAGAAATTATGCTGTGATTGGAACAGGAAATAAGAATGAACATGAACAAGGATTTTTTGTAAAATATGGCGATGGTGGAGCTGATATAAAACCGATTGCTCACTTATTTAAAACTCAGGTGTTCCAATTTGCTGAATACCTGGAAGTGCCTGATGAAATTCGTAAAAGAACACCTACGACCGATACTTACAGTGCAGAACAAACCCAGGAAGAATTTTTCTTCAGAGTTCCATTTGGAATACTTGACAGAGTATGGTATGGATGGGAACAAAATGTTCCTCCAAATGAAATAGCGAAAGCTTTAGAGCTTACTGAAGAAAACGTTGAATCTATTATTCACGATACTCAGCGTAAAATCAGAACGACAGAGTATCTTCGAATGGAACCGCTTTAATAATTTTAAAGCACCAGTTCGACGATTAGTATTTTTTAGAAATACAATTAAGTAAAAATTTATCAACAAGCTTATCAATTGATCAAGTGTATTTAGAACCACAACCAGTTGTATTAGAAGTAATAAATGATTTAAATTCATTTTATGAGGCGTACTTATAATGCAATTATTGAATCGTACTTTTAATAGTCTTCGGGATAAAGGATTTTCGAGAACATTTCAGAGTGTAATTAGTGTTATAGAAGATTTTTATTTTGAAATGCAATATGGTGTATCAACCTCCAGGATTGTTAAGCGCGAAGATTTAGATATTTCGGAGCGAAGTAAAGAACACAGTGAAGAATATAAACCAACCCGTATTCGGCATTTCAGATTATTAATAAAGGATTTAAAACTTCCTGATGACAGCGTTTTTGTTGATATGGGATCAGGAAAAGGAAGAATAATTTTGCTTGCTTCGTTGTTAAAATTTAAACAAGTTATAGGAGTTGAGATATCCAGTCAGCTCTGCCAAGTAGCAAGAAATAATGTTGCAATGTTTGAAAAAAAATTAAAGCGACCATTGCATATTGAAATAGTGAATGAAGATGTACTTCAGTATAGTATAAAGGCTGATGAAAATGTTTTCTATTTCTATAAACCCTTTGACAACTTTGTAATGGAAAATATTATTCAACGAGTCTTAAAATCTGTAATTCAAAATCCCAGAAAAGTATGGTTAATTATTAATAATTTTATACCATACAGTACGATGATAGAGAACGAATTTAAGTTTCGTGCAATTAAAAAGTTTATCTACGGTGGAACTGAAATTGCTGTTTATGCAGTTGATTAAAAACCGAGAAACAAAATAAACATGACCTTATATTCTTTTAATTATGATTTAGTGGTATTGGAGAAATGTTTGTTTCTTTAACTAAACAGAAAAAATATGCTCGTGACCTTAAAAAGAAAAGTGCTGAGAATAATATTTCAATAATTACAACGAAGAAACCAATTAACAATAAAATTATAAATATCGATTTAGCTTCGGATAAAAGATGGGACAATTTTGTATTGAGTCATCCAAAAAGCTCAATCTATCACACTTCAGACTGGTTGATGTCGGTTTCTAATTCAATGAGATACAAAATCTATCCTTTTGGTATTGAAGATTCTGATACTGGTGAATTAATTGGAATATTCCCTTTGGCACAGATAAAAAATTTTGTTTCCGGCAGTAAACTAATCTCATTTCCACTCAGCACACATTGTGAGCCATTAGTTGAGGAAAAATCCATTGAAAAGATTTATGATAAAATTAATTCAGAATTTATAAATAATGATTTTATCGAATTTCGATCGCTTGATTATTCTTGTAATTTGGAAGGAGCTTTATTAAATGAAAATTACATTGTGCATATTTTGGAATTGGAAGAATCTATAGATAAAACTTTTCAGAAATTTCATGGCACGAGCATTCGTGCTTCGATCAGAAGAGCAGAGAAAAAAGGTTTAGTATTCGAAATTTATAATAGCTCATTTGGGTTAAAAGCATTCTATTTTCTTTACACTGACTTAAGGTCAAGATTAGGGCTGCCTTCGCTCCCTTATAAATTTTTTAATACGGTTTATGAAAATCTTATTAAAGTTGACAAAATATTAATTCCTATTGTGAAATATGAAAATCAAATAGTTGCTGCTGGATTTATTTTAAAGTATAAGGATACATATTACTTGGAATATACGGCTTCAGATCATTCGAAATTAAATTTATATCCGAACCATAAATTGTTTTGGGAAGTAATTCAAATCGCACTCAAGGACAAGGCAAAATTTGTAGATTTTGGAAGAACAGAAGTCAATAATATTTCTTTAATAACATTTAAGGAAAAGTGGAATGCCAAACGAAGGCAGTTGAAATATTGGCGCGTTGGTAGTAAACCCGGAATATCCTCTTCAGCAGAAAGTGGAAAATCATTTTTTGTAAATATCAATAAGCATTTGCCAAAAAGTTTACTCAAGTTGCAAGGTAGAATACTTTATAAACATAAAGGATGAAAAATTATCAATTATCAATTTAACATTAACTTGTTCATTCAATAAATAAACGGAATTCATTGAAAATAAGTTTTATAGATCCAACAATAACTGAAAATTGGGATAAGCTAATACTTAATTTTCCCCTGTATTCCTTTTTCCATTCTTCAGACTGGGCAAAGTTATTGCAAGAAACATATAATTTTAAACCACATTATTTTTTGTTGGAAAATTATGGAACTGTAAAAGCTGTATTGCCTTTAATGGAGATCAATAGTTTTTTTACTGGCAGAAGACTTATTTCTTTGCCGTTCAGTGATTTTTGTGAACCTTTGGTTTCAAGCGATATAAGTCTTAAGCGTATTCGTCATAGGATAATTGAACATTTTAAGTCAAAAAAATTTAATTCGCTTGAGTTAAGAGATGGTGAGACATTCATGGATTATTCTAATTTTACACCTGCTGGTTATCAACATAATTTAGATTTGACAATTAGTGAAGATCAACTTTTTAAGCACTGCTCAGATAGTACCAGAAGAAATATACGAAAGGCAATCAAAAATAAAATTTCTTTTGAAATATCGAATTCTCTGTCTGCGTTAAAAGAATTTTATAATATGAATTGCTACACAAGGAGAAGGCATGGTCTTCCGCCTCAACCATTTCGGTTTTTTAAAAATCTGCATAATGTTGTATTGGCAAATAACAAAGGGTTTATAAGTGTAGCAAAATATAATGGGAAGAGTATTGCTTCGGCTGTATTTCTTTTAATAGGGAATAAAGCACTGTATAAATATGGCGCTTCACTATTTGAATATCAGAACATAAGACCGAATAACTTGCTGATGTGGGAATCAATAAAATATTTAAAAGCTCTGGATTATAAAGAATTAAATTTTGGAAGAACAGAACTTGAAAATGTCGGATTAAGACGATTCAAGCTAGGCTGGGGCAGTCAGGAGAAAATCTTAAATTATTATCGTTTTGACTTAGGAAAAATCGGCAGCATAAATAAATCAACAATATCCTTTAGTCACAAAAGAATACCGCTTAATAAATTTCCAATACCAGTACTCAGGCTTATCGGTTCAGTTTTATACAAACATATTGCGTAAAAAAACCAGATTGAATTATGAATATTGATCATTTAGGAATAGCTGTAAAATCAATTGAGCAGGGGATTGAATATTGGGAAAGAGTATTCGGTTACAAACAGATGACAGAAATTGTGATTAATACCCGTCAAAAAGTTAAAGTTGTTTTTATGAACAAAGAAAACTCTCTGCTCATAAAGTTAATTGAACCAACTGATGAAACTTCACCAATTTATAAGTTTGCTACGAAGGGTGGAGGTTTGCATCACCTCGGATTCAGATGTGATGAAATTAGTAAAGAAATTACAAGGCTTAAAGATTTAGGATTGAGGTTGATTGCAAATCCTCAACCCGGTGAAGCTTTTGAGAATAACCAAATAGCTTTTCTATTAGGAAATCATGGCTTGAATATTGAATTAATAGATACCGATAAAAAGGCAAATGAAATTGTTTATTAAGAATATCCTATCATGAATTTTTATTTAGTAGATTTTTCTTTGATATGGAAATAAATAACTATCAGCCTTAATAAATCATGAAAAAATTATTTTACATAATAAAACCACTGATTCCACGAAGATTACAATTATTCTTAAGAAGACAGTTGGTAAAAAGACAGTTGTATAAATACAAAGCAATTTGGCCAATTCTTCCTGGTAGCGAAACAAAACTCAACAATTGGAAAGGATGGCCGGATGGGAAAGAGTTTGCTTTCATATTAACTCATGATGTAGAATGGAGGAAAGGTCACGATAGATGCAAACAATTATTGAAGTTAGAGAAAAGTCTTGGGTTTAAGTCTTCGTTTAATTTTGTTGCTGAAAGATATAAGGTTGATAAAGAACTACGGGAATTTATTGTCAATGAAGGATTCGAAGTCGGGAATCATGGAATAAAGCATGATGGCAAAAAATTCAAAAACAAAAAGATATTTTCTGAAAGGGCAATCAAAATAAATCAATATATAAAAGAATGGAATATTGTCGGATTCAGGGCACCTGCAGTGCAGCATAATCTGGAATGGATTGGAGAACTGAATATTGAATATGATGCATCTACTTTTGACACTGATCCGTTTGAGCCACAGCCGGATGGGGTTGGTACTATTTTTCCTTTTCTGGTTGAACGAAAAAATGGTCAACCCGGTTATGTAGAATTACCATACACATTAGATCAGGATTTTACATTATTTATTCTTATGAAAGAATCATCACCACAATTCTGGATTGATAAATTAAAATGGATCGCTGAAAATGGTGGAATGGCACTTCTGATTGTACATCCTGATTATGTGAATTTTAATAATCAGAACGGAATGGAAGAATATCCCGTATCTTATTACTCAAATTTTCTTAAATACGTAAAAGAGAATTATGAAGGAAAATATTGGAACGCATTACCAAAGGATGTTGCACAGTATTATAAGAAAATGATAGCGAATAATTAAGGATGGAAATGAAAAAAGTTCTGATGGTGGTTTACAGCCATTTCCCGCAGGATGTCAGACCACGAAGAGAAGCAGAAGCTTTGATTAATGCAGGTTATACAGTAGATATTATTTGTTTAAAATTTCCAGAACAAACTAAATTCGAAAATGTTTATGGAGTTAATACTTATAGAATAAACATCTCCAAATCCAGGTCATCCAAAAAGAAATATATTTTTCTGTACACTAGCTTTTTCTTTCATTCCTTTTTCTTGGTTAATCGATTATTGATAAAGAATCGATATAGTGTAATACACGTTCACAATATGCCGGATTTTCTTGTTTTTCTCGGTGTAATTCCGAAACTTTTTGGTTCAAAGGTAATTCTTGACCTTCACGACCCTACGCCGGAAATGCTTATGACTAAATATGCTGAACTTCAAGATGGCTGGATGATGAAATTGTTAAAATGGCAGGAGAAATTAAGTATAAAGTTTGCTAATAAAATTATTACAACGAACAAATCGTTTGTAGATAGATTTATCTCACGTGGTTGTCCTTCAGATAAAATTAGCATAGTGATGAATTCACCTCAGGAATCTATTTTTAATAAGGTGAGTGATGCATCATCGGTAAAATCAGCTGAGAATAAATATATTGTTATGTATCATGGAATAATTATTCAAAGATATGGCTTCGAGGAATTAGTGATTGCAATAAATTTATTAAGAGATAAAATACCTGGATTAGAATTACGAGTTTATGGTACTGGTGAAGATCTGCCTTTATTTCTGGCAATGGTCAAAAAATTAAATTTAGATGATATTATAAAATACTTTGAGCAAGTTCCAATTGAAAAAATTGTAGAAATTATTCCACGATGCAATGTCGGAATAATTCCAAACAGACTTAGTCCTTTTACCCAAATAAATTTTCCGACAAGAATTTTCGAATATTTGCATATGAAAAAACCTGTTGTTGTACCACGAACACAGGGGATAAAGGATTATTTTGATGAGGATTCAATTTTCTTTTTTGATTCAGGTAATGCGGAAAGTTTAGCTGATGTTGTATTGAATATTTACTTGAATCCTGATAAAGCTGAAGAGAAAGTCGATAAAGGATATGAAATATATCAAAAACATAGATGGGAAAGTCAGAGTATGAATCTGATTAAAGTTTATGAAGCATTACTTAGTTGATTTCTGAATTTCGGACACGGAAACAATGAAATATGTTTTAATAACTGCAGCAAAGAACGAAGAATCGTATATAGAAAAAACTATTCAATCGGTTCTGAATCAAACTATCAAACCAGAGCAGTGGATTATTGTAAGTGATGGATCTACTGATAGCACTAATGAGATAGTTGAAAAGTATAAGAACAAATATATATTTATTGACTTGATTGTTTTGCCTCAAAATAAGGAAAGAAATTTTAGTTCTAAAGTTAATGCACTCAATCTGGCATTGAAAAAATTAGAAGGAAAACAGTTTGATTTTATTGGAAATTTGGATGCCGATGTTACACTTGATAAAAGTTATTATGAAGAAATATTTTATGCATTTCAGAAAAATCCAAAACTTGGTATTGCAGGTGGAATTATATTGGATTGTATAAATGATAAAGTAATTCCACAAAACATAAGTCTTAACACAGTTGCCGGAGCAATTCAAGTATTCCGAAAAGAATGTTTTGAGAAGATAGGTTATTATATCCCTTTCAAGTATGGTGGGGAAGATGCATATATGGAAATAATGGCAAGAAAGATGGGTTGGAATGTCCAAACTTTAGCAGAATTAAAAGTACTTCATCACAGACCAACAGGTACTGGAATGGGAAATTTATTCAACGCGAATTTAAGAAGTGGAAAGATGTTTTACACTCTGGGTTATTCAACCACATTTCTTCTTGTCAGATGTTTTTATAGAGTGTTCGATAAACCGATTTTAATAGGAAGTATTCTGAACTTGGTGGGATATTCAAAAGCTTGGTTTAAGAAGGACAAATGTCCTGCCGGTGATGAATTCATTCATTTTGTCAGAAGCGAACAAAACGAAAGATTAAAATCTCTTTTACCATTTCGGAAAAAAAGACACATTGTTAAAACATCCCGGATGATAAAAATACAATAGTAACAAAATTATAGAAATGTGATATGTGCGGAATTTGTGGCCAATTTTATTATATAGAGAATCATCCAGTTTCAATCCAAAAATTAAAAAGAATGACTGATTCCATAACTCATCGTGGACCTGATGATGAAGGATATCATATTTCAGATTCTATTGGACTTGGATTCAGACGGTTATCTATTATAGATTTATCCGGCGGGCATCAACCTATGTCCGATCAGGAAAAAAATGTTTGGGTTATATTCAATGGAGAAATTTATAATTTTCCCGATTTAAAAAAAGAACTTGAAGGATACGGACACATCTTTCAAACGCGCTCAGATACTGAAGTTATTGTTCATGGTTATAAACAATGGGGTATCGATGTACTTAATCATTTAAATGGAATGTTCGGTTTAGCAATCTGGGATGAAAAAAAGAAACGACTTGTTTTGGCAAGAGATCGGATGGGAATCAAAATGATCTATTACAAGATTGAAAATGGGTTACTTTATTTCGGTTCAGAGATCCGAGCAATCCTTGCTGGTTTGAATCAAAAGCCAGACATTAATTCATCTGCAATCAATTTGTTTTTAAGATATCGTTACACTCCAGCGCCACATACTATTTATAATGGAATTCAGAAATTGGCTGCAGGTACCTGTCTAATTGTAGAAAATGGTACTGCTGAAGTAAAACGTTGGTGGAATTATAAACCACAATTGTTTGATCCCGTTCCAAGTGAAGCGCAAGTGAAAGAAGAATTACTTGAGTTATATCGCCAAGCAGTAAAAAGCCATTTGCTTAGCGATGTGCCTCTCGGTATTCTATTAAGCGGAGGTGTTGATTCCAGTATGTTATTGGCACTGATGAATGAGTTTGGAGAAGGCTGGAAATCTTTTACTGTTGGTTATGGTAAATCATTTGCTGACGATGAACTAGATGATGCGAAAGAAACTGCTGAGATATTTAAATCATCCCATTATTCAGTCGAAATTAATCGGCAAAGCTTTGAAGAAACACTATCAAAAATTATTGCTTGTGTAGAAGAACCAATTGCGTCATCTTCAATTGTTCCGATGTATCACGTTTGTCAAAAGGCAAGACAGGAAGTGAAAGTTGCTTTGATGGGTCAGGGACCGGATGAATTATTTGGAGGATATACCCGTCATCTTGGTGTTCAATACGGTAAATATTGGCGTTCTATACCTGAGATTATGAGAAAACCTGTAGGCAAAATGCTGACAATACTACCAAGAAATGAATCTATTCGAAGAGGTCTGTATTCACTCGAAGTACCTCAACGGATGATTCGTTATCAGCAAATATTTTCTGTAATGTTCCAATCAATTATCAGTGGTCTTTTCCAGGAAAAAGTTTTGCCAGATGGATTTGGAAATAGGATACCTGACTCGTGGAAAGAATTAGAAAAATTACTTGAAAAAACAGATGAGTTAGGAGGTTTTCAATATCTGGAAATCCGATCCTCGCTGCCGGATGAATTACTTATGTATGGAGATAAATTATCAATGGCTCATAGCCTCGAAGTTCGTGTACCATATCTTGATACAAAGATTGTTGAATATGTTGAACGATTACCGGCAAAATTTAAAATCAGATTTGGAAATAGAAAATGGATCCACAAGCAAGTTTGTTCAAGTTATTTACCGAAGCAGATTATTAATCGAAAGAAACGTGGATTTGCAGTAAATGTTGTGGATAGATGGTTTAAGGAATCGCTTTCAAATGAATTTGATGGTATGCTGCTGGATAAAAGTTCACGTATGTATGAATTTCTAAAACCAGAGGAAGTACAATATTTGTATAAAGATCATATCAATGGTAAATCTGATAATCATAAAATTCTGTTTAGTTTGATTGTACTTGAAAAATGGATGAGAGATAATTCTTTATAGAATATTTTATATGTATTCTTATCATTATGGAAGAATGTTTAATATAGCATGAAAAAGAAAATAAGTAAATCTTTAATCATTAAATCTGGTATAGCTTCTGTAGATCAGGCATTCTTGTCTGCACTTAACTTTCTAATATCGATAGTTTTAATAAAGACAGTTTCAAAGCCGGAATATGGTTACTATTCAATCTTTTTTTCAATCATTCTGTTTATGGCATCAATTCAGACTGCAGTAATAAACACACCTCTCGCAGTTTTACTTATTACCAAAAAGGGAGATAAAAAGAAGATATATGTTGGTTCTTTATACTTTGGTCAGAATCTATTTTTATTCCTTTTTGCTTTAGTTGGGATAGTAATGGGGATGGTAACCTGGTATTTTAATTTACTGGATTCCAGCTTATCAGCAATTATTTCAGCTATTAGTATCGCCTCTATTGGGATATTATTAAGAGAATTTCTAAGAGCGTATTTCTTTGCCGATGAAGCTCCTAAAACTGTTTTAATAATAGATGTAATATATATTGTACTTTTCATCATTCTAAGTTTTTTAGCGTATTTATTTTTCCAATTAAATGTAGCGGTCGTATTTTTTCTAATGGGCTTAAGTTCCTTCTTTGTAGGATTATATTTTAGCACTAAAAGCAAATGGCAATTTTCCCGCAGTGACATAAAAACAAGTTATAGTGAAAATTGGAAGTATGGAAAGTGGGCATTATTCGGAGTTACAGTAACACACATACAGACATATAGTTATCTTTATTTGTTAGGAATAATAGTAAGTTCTGCTGCAGTAGCCGATGTTTCGGCAGCACGTTTATTACTTATGCCCCTTATACTGGTTCAAGAAGGATGGAGCAAAGTAATACTGCCTTATGGTTCAAAACTTCGTGAAGAAAAGCGTTTATCGAGACTTTTTAAAGAACAGATAGCGATAACTATTGCGTTTGTTGTTATTGTTATGTTTCTTGTTCTTGCACTAATTTTCTTTAAACCTTTACTTTTAAGAATTGTACTATCATCTAAATATGCAAACTCGTTTAATTATATTTTTTATTGGGGAGCTATTTTTGCAATGGGATTTATTACCTTGAATGCTAGTTTCGGATTGCAAGTCTTGAAACACTTTGAGCTTATTTCAAAAATTAATTTTGTTACAATGCTTGTAACAGTATTGTTAGCTTATTTTCTTATTTATTCAAATGGTATTGAAGGAGGACTACTTGCTCTCTTGGTCGGACAAACCATATCTGCAATTCTTCTTTGGTATTATTACACAAAAGCAACTTTCTTAAAAAAAACAATTAATGATATTATAATTAGTCAAAAAGAATCTATAGATATAGATTAGAACTTAGTTGAAATTACTTTTATAAAAAAGGAAGAGCCTCCAAATAATTAATAAATCTATATTATAGCTATTACTAAATTTACTATATAAAGAACTAATATATTCAATATTTCTTTTATTATTCAATGCTGCGAAGTCTAACTGAAAAACTCGAAGCACCAATTAATGGTACTGATCTTTTAATAAAAATTAACTCCTTCTTAATTATTTATATTACTTTTTTTACTACTAAAATTCCTTTCGACCCAAGTAATTATGGGGATATCTTTGCAGAAGAGACTACTGATATAAAAAATCAAATTGTGTATCTATTCTTGTTTTTTTCATCTTTAATTGTCTTATCAAAAAGATTTAACAAAGTATTTTCTCTCATAATATCTGAGAAATATCTGAGTTTATTTGTGCTTGTGTGTTTGTTAAGTGCTTTATGGTCCGACTATTCTTTTATGTCATTTAAAAGATCCTTTCAATTATTGGTTATTTTTCTTGTCATAATTGAGGCATTAATCGATATTGATCCTAAAACATTGTTGCTACAGCTTAAAATTATTGTATCTGCATATTTATTCTTAAGTGTATATGGGGGTAACTTCATTCCAGCCGCTATTGATCCAGCTTTCGGAACTTGGCGTGGAATTGAAATCCAAAAAAATCATCTTGGTCAAACAAGTATATATTGCATTCTAACAGCAATTGTCTTTTACAGTTTTGATAAAACAAGACTTTCAAAGTTGTATGATTTTATGCTTATGTTTCTTTCTGTTTACTTAATTTACAAAGCACATAGCTCAACAGGTATTTTGGTACTATCAATGATTATATTTGTTGGTTTAATATTTCAGATAGAATCTATTTTTTCAAAATTTGGTTTTGGAAGATCATTTCTGTTATTGCTATTCTTATTCTTACTTGGATTTGCTCTTATATTTCTAATTTTTGCTTCTGATATTTTCAGTTTAATTCCTGGATATTTTGGTAAGGATATGACTCTTTCAGGCAGAAGTGATATTTGGAAGTTTGCTTGGGATGATATAGAAAAAAAATTGCTACTTGGATACGGTTTTGCGACTTATTGGGTAATGGGCACCCCTAGAATTGAAATATTTGCTAGTTATTTTGAAGGCTTCAAAGTAAATCAGGCTCATAATGGCTTTATAGAAATTATGCTTCAATTAGGTGTGGTAGGTGCTATATTATTTTTATTTTTAATTGCAGCTTATGGATATCGAATGGTTAAAGTAAACAGCAACCTTGCAATTCTGATTTTTGTTGCAATCCTCATTTTAAATTATACTGAATCAGCATTGTTCAAAGTAGGTTTCGGGGTAACAACTTTTTATTTTATGACAGCGTATCTGGCACTTTCCGAATTTTATTTTAAATCGGGAGATGTTAATGAATAAAATTGGTTAAAAAGTTTGAGGATTTTTAGGTTAAACAATTTAACTATCATATAATGCAAAATTGATATCTAAATTAGGAACAATATTGGATAATAAATTTATAGAATCCATTCAAGACCAAGACAAAATTGTTTGTTCTGTTTGTATTGCTACTTTTAAGAGACCTACACTGTTAAATGAGCTTATTCAAAGTTTATTTGAACAGAAGAATATCGATGATATTATATTAGAAATTATTATTGTCGATAATGATTCAGATAAATCTGCAAAGGAAATTGTAGATAAATTTTCTGACACTTCTTCTGTAAAAATTTCTTACTATACTCAGCCAATTCAGAACATTAGCTTAACTAGAAATATGGCTCTTGATAAATCTACCGGTCAATATCTTGCTATTCTTGATGATGATGAAACAGCGGATAAATACTGGATAAGAAATTTACTTGAAGCAACTAAAAAATTTAATGTTGATGCTGTATTTGGATATGTTATTCCGGTTTTTGATCCAGTTATACCCAACTGGAAAAGACAGAGAGAGATTTACTTTGAACCAATTGGTAACACTGGGGATACTCCATTAAGTTTTCCAACTACAAATTGTATGATAAGATCTGATAAAGTAAATCAGTTTAATGTAAGGTTTAATCCTGAATATGGACTTTCTGGAGGCGAAGATCAAGTATTCTTTAGACTGTTATCTACTTATGAAGCTAGATTTGTTTTTAGCAAAGAGGCAATTACATATGAAAAAATATCTATATATAGGAGTAAACTAAAATCTATTAGTAGACGAGCAATACACCAAGGAAATGCTTATGGTAGGATTGTTATTAGTTCAGTAGATAACAAGATTCACAAGTTTATTTTTTCTCTTTTAATAAAATCGTTGATAGGTATTGGATATTATGGGCTTCAGTTAATAATATTTTTACCCTTTAGAAGGAAATGGATTTTTAGTTTAATTCGTTTCTGCTTAAACATTGGGAAACTTTCATCAATATTTCAAATGAGATTATTACTATACAAAACTACTAATTCATAAGAAATCTGATTTTTAGAATTTGAATTACATATTAACTAACAAATTTTACATTAACACTTAGCAATAATTAAAGATATTATGAAAAGCTCAGATACAATAAAACTTGCCGTAGTTGGGTGCGGTGCTATTGCAGAAAGACATCTTCAAGTCTTAAAAAATAAAGACATTCAGTTAGTTGTTGCAGTAGATGCGAATAAAAATACTGCAAAATATATAAAAGAAAAATATAGTTTTGAATCGACTGCAACAGATTATAGAAAAATTTATAATCAAGTTAATGTGGTAATTAATTGTCTTCCAAATTTCCTTCATGCGCCTGTCTCAATTGATTTTTTAAAGCAAGGTATAAATGTATTGTGTGAAAAACCTATGGCGTTGAATGAGATGGAGGCAACAATGATGATTACTGCTGCTAAAGATTCAAACGCAATATTATCTGCAGCCAATGTCAGAAGATTTTATTGGTCAAGCCAAGAGATAAAAAAAATTATCTCTAAGCGAAGTATGGGTGAAATTATTGGAATTGATGCAGAAGAAGGGTCTATTTTCAACTGGAAATCAAAATCAGGATTCTTTTTTGATAAGAAAAAGGCTGGTGGTGGCGTCTTGCTAGATATGGGTTCACACCTGCTCGACTTAATTCTCTGGTTTTTAGAAGACTATCCTTCATCGATTTCATATATGGATGACAATTATGGAGGAGTTGAGGCTGATGCTGAACTTGAAATGTCCTTTCAAAGAGGTCTGAAAGTTTCGGTAAAAATAAGTAGACTTAGAAATCTAAGAAATATCAATCGCATTAAATTTACAAAAGGTGAAATATTTTTCCGACCTGATGAATGCAACAAGATCTTAATTGTTAATAATGACGGGATTAACACTTTTGTAGAGTCACCTATTAACAAAGGTGAAATTAAATATTTTGAAGATATGATGGATGATTTCTTAGGTAGTATTGCTGGAGAAAAAAAACCTTTTATAGATCCTAATGATGTGGTACCTTCAATTAGATTAATTGACTTATGCTATTCAAATCAGAAACGTTTTAAACCTAGTTGGTTATAAAGTTAAAGTAATTTGATCGTGAATGAGTCTCAATGAAAACAATATTTAATAAACAAATAATGTAATTTCTTATAATATAAAAGTTAAAAAGATATGAATAAACAGATTAATAAAATTTTAGTAATGGGTGCCTCTGGTTTTGTTGGAGGGAGGTTAGTTGAAAAACTATTCCTTGAGTTTGGACATATACCCAAATGTCTTGTTAGAGATTTTAGTAAGTTGACCCGTATAGCAAGATTTCCTGTGGAAATTATACCTGGTGACATTCTTCAACCTGAAATCTTTGCAGAATCTATTAAAGATTGCGACATTTACATCTATAGCGCACATGGCAAGGATAAGAACAAAGCTGTTAGTTGGGAAGTAGATACCAAAGGCTTGGAGAATATGCTTAAATTAGCTGTAAAAAATCAAGCTAAACAATTTATCTTCTTAAGTACAACAGCTATTTATGAAAGTGAATCCAGCAAAAGTGAATTTGATGAATCTGTTATTCCGGATTCTTTAAAAAAGGATTACGCTGGAGGTAAGTACGAAGGAGAAAAAATATGTTTTGAGTATTCTAAGAAATATAATCTGCCTGTCACTATACTAAGGCCCACAATTATTTTTGGACCATTTGCACCATCATTTACTATTTATCCTGCTGAACTAATAATGTCAGGAGCGCTTAAAGATTATGGATGTTTCAGTGGTATATGTAATCCTATATATATTGATGATATTATTGATGTTATAATTAAATGTATTTTAAATGAGAATGCATTTAATGAGACATTTATTGTTTCAAGTGGTGATACACTTACTTGGAAAGAATTTTTTGATACATTTTCGATTACAATTACTGGCAAGCCATTAGAACAAAGTGATCAAGTTAATTTCAGGATAAAATCAATGCCTCTTTTTTTACTAAAAAAAATCCTTAAGATGGTAGTTCAAATCGCACCGGATTTTGCAAAATCAGTTTATGGATATATTAAATCAAAGGGCTCCGGCAACTGGAGCTGGGTTAAAGGGCAAGATGCATCAACAATTAATCTGAATTACTATAAAAAAGAATTAATATTTAAAATTGATAAGCTAAGAAGTAAGCTTGAGTTTGAACCAAAATATAATTTTAAGAAGGGATTTGAAATAACTGTTGATTGGTTAAAACACCAAGGGTACATTAAAAAATCCGAAAAAGATCATAAGATTACTACTCAAGACCCTCGTTGGCAATTTTAATTAAATCCGGATTTGTCAATAGGTCAAAAGCACATTTTACATATACCTGAGTAAAATAAGAACAGAAGAAAATAGGACATGCAAGAGAAATGAAACAGCACCGACAGAACAAACACAGTTTGACCGGAGTCCTTTTATACAGTAATTATAAATGGTATAAAGAAAAAACATATGTTTACAATTACATCCTTGGTTTTAGCTGTTATCGCATTTACGAAACATCATTAATTGAAAACCAATCCAGCGTATTTAAGCAATAGAAAACTAAATCTTTTAAACAAGCGGGGTAACAGTAAACATACAATGCCATATATTTTGCAAAAAATGCTTTCTCTAGCTTAAAGAGATATAGCAAAAAAAATAGGCTGTTACATCTGCGCAAAACCGGGCTATTGCTTTATTTCATTTGTCTATTATTTTTGAGCAGAGATTACAAAATGTTCTTTAATACTAATTCCCATTTACACAAATTATTTTACAGACTCTTTTTTACCTATACTTGTAAGAAAATATTTCTAGTTTTAATTTCAATTCTATTAATTATCTGAATATTCATAAGCTCCAATATCAGGAGAAGAATCTCTTTGTTTATCCTCTAAATCAGTCCACGGTAAATCTTTGCTTTCTATAAAGTCTCGCAAATTTTCACCCGCATTTCTAGCTGGAGAATTTGAACTTATAATATAAGCTTTACCTTCTCTAATATTATTCACAAATAATGGGTCGGCATTAATGCCAGTCCCTCCATATGTACTTTTCCAATCTAACCATCCCAATGGTGTACCAACAAATCCATTCCCAATGAATTGTCCGACAAAACTAACACTTCCCCATTCCCTCCAAAAAAGATTCCCTCTACAACTATCAACATAACAAGGCGGGTTACAGCTTTCACACCAACCTTTTTCAGTACTAGTTACAGTAGCGAGAGCCATTCCGCCGAACTTAGATGGGTCTTGTCTATTTGTACCAAACTGAACTAAAATATTATTCATAAAAAACGGCATATATTCCATTACCAAAGGACTTTCACCACCGTTTGCAGTAACTATTGTATTATGGATCCAATATGAAAGAGGATGAGTATTATAACCATACCATCTGCAATATGCAGCATTTATATATGGATTTCCTTCAGGGAGTAAATGACCACCTGCGTATATATAATTATTATAGACTATCATTGTATCAATTTGCCCAGCTCTTGATTCTACTCCCAAGATCATACCATGCCCTGTAACGCCTGAATCAACTATACATACGTTATTCCAGATTCTTACATCTGCAGTTCGATAAAGCTGAATACAATCAACGTGCATATTATTTGCACTCTGATTCCTTTGATGAATGTAGTTATTGTGGATTCTTAACTTATACACTCCCTGTCCATACAAGGCATCTGTTGAATTTAAATCATAAAGAGGAAGTGACTCTATAATGCAATTTTTTATTTCTATGTTAGTACAATTAAGATTATCAGGAAAATTATCGTTACCTTCAATTTTAACCCCACCAGTATTTCCGTTCGGATACCAATTTCTAAAAATACAGCTGTCAATTACAACATAATTACATAATGTATAGAGATAACAAGCTCTTATTCCCTTTCTTGTTTCTATTCCTTTTATATATATCCAATCTTTCTCTGACAAATAAATACAACCGTCAAAGGAATTTGTTTTCGGGTTTTCTATTATTACTTTACCATTATGTCCAGTATCGTAACTATTTCGAATAGTTACATAATCACCAGGTGTACCGCTAGCACCGATTTCTAATCGTTCATAATAAATAATTGAATCATTTCCTCCTGAGATGTAAATAATGTCTCCTGGCTGAATTTGATTCCATTTAATTGCAGAAAATGACTTCCATGCATTAGCCCAGCTTGTCCCGTCATTCCTGCCAGTGGTCAGATTACCATCCACATAATGATCTGTCGGGTAAGTTACTTTATTGCAATTGACCAAAAGTAATATTAATAAAAAGAAGTAAAATAGTCGTTGAATAGATAGCATGCATTCTCCAGGAAATTATTATTTAATGAGACAAATTTAATATAATAATGTTTTTAAATTGATTTCTCCATAATTTCTTTTCTAGATTCTTGTTTTGCGAAAAAAACGACACAGTTTATAATAATTTTATTACCGAAAATTGGTATTGAAAACCCAGATTTTTTACTAACTTTTTCTCCATAACAAAATTTATCTTGTTGTTTTTAACAAAAAGAAATTGTTATTAAAATAATATAATTCGTCATCCCTTAAAAAGTATCTAAGCTATTAAAATAAATCAGATTAAGAAGAAAAAGACTGTGAAATAAATGCAAGAATTAATAGATTAGTATCAAAAAGCTTGCAAAATAATATGATAAAGAAAACAGAAAAACAATCACAAATCAGTATGTTCATTAGCCTAAGGGACACATTAGATCAAAAGCATCCGTTATTCATATTGGCAGAAAAAATAAACTGGCAGCAATTTGAAGAAGCATTCACACCTCTTTACTGTTCAGATAATGGACGCCCTGGTCTACCAATTCGTTTAATGACAGGACTATTTAATATAAAATAAGCCTGTCGAATTACTTTTTATTAAAATTGAATTTATCGACAGGCTCAGGATTATAGGATCACTCGGTACTATTTCATCATCACCATCTTTCTGGTTTCAATAAAGCTACCAGCTTGAAGTCTGTAAAAATATATACCAGTAGGTAGGTTCGCTGCATTAAACTCCAACTGATAATTTCCTGGTGTCTTTTCTTCATTTACCAAACTCCTAATTTCATTTCCTAAAATATCATAAACCTTCAGTATCACAAATGAAGATGTAGGGATGAAATAACTAATTTTAGTCGAAGGATTAAACGGATTCGGGTAATTTTGCTCGAGCATATATGATGAAGGTGTTACTTCTTCTTGCACATCGAGTATTCCATCATGTTCATAGACTCCTAAATCAGGCGATGAGTCTCTTGGATTACCTAAAATATCACTCCAGGGTAAACCTTTACTTTCGATAAATGCTTGTAAGTCAGCACCTGCATTGATAGCTGGAGAGTTTGACCCTATAACAAAACCATCAATCTTCCTGACATCATTTACAAAGATCGGATCTTCATTTACACCAATACCACCGTATGCATTTACCCATTCTGACCAGGATGAAGGCGTACCAACAGGTGAACCACCAACACCCATAAATTGATTACCTAAGAATAACGAACCACTATATTTAGACCATAATAAATTATTCGTTGATTCATTTGCTTTTATATACCAACTACTGTTAAACCCACTATACCAGGCTTCTAATCCAGCACCCCCATAAATATTTGGATTCTCACCATTTGTTCCCATTTGGATCAATATATTATTCTTTACAATAGCGGGCATCTCGTGGTATAATAAGAATGAACCACCATTAGCAGCAACAACTGTGTTCTGATAAACAAAAGTAGCCGGATAAACACTATTAACATAACCATACCATCTAAGGTATAACTCAGATACATTTGGGTTACCTCCGGGCTGCAAATGACCACCACCATATATATAATTATTGTAGATTATGCTTGTATCAATCGTTCCTGACCTTGATTGCGTACCAAGTATCATTGCGTGTCCATATACTCCTGAATCTATTACACATACATTGTTCCATATATTTATATTCCTTACTACGTGGGTCTGAATACAATCTATATGCATATGATTTGGCGGCTGATTATCTGACTGACGATTCTGCTGATGAATATAGTTATTATGAATATTTAACCGTGCACCCATTTGAAGATATACAACATCATTCTCTGTTGTTGATTCATCAGGATGTGACTCCAGATAACAGTTCTTGATTTCTATGTCTTTTGCACATACTCCGTTTTCTTCTAAATAATAATCATCATTACCAATTAACATTACACTTCTTCCAAGGGCTTCAGTTACTTTACAGCTGTCAATTACTATATTATTTACACTACAGTGCATATAAACACCGTGTAATTTTGTTCTTCGGATTTCAAGTCCCTTAACATAAAGCCAGCTTCCTACCTGAGAGCTGCCGCAGCCTTGTTCTATATAGACACCATAATTTCTTGTGAAACCGCCATCTATTATTACTCTTCCGTTATGTCCGGCAGCTATACTGTTTCGGACAGTCACATAATTATTTTCTGAACCGTGTGTCTCTATATTTAATTGTTCACTATATATTGTAGAATCTGTGCCGCCCGATATATAAATTACATCACCTGGCTGTACTGAACTCCAGTTAATTGCAGACAAAGTTGTCCACGCATTTGCCCAGCTTGTTCCATTGTTTTGACCCGTGGCGTTTTTATCTACATAATAATTTGATGAACCAGTTGTTATAAAATTCCAAATGCTTCCCGATGTAGAGGCTCCCTGATTATCCCTGGCTATTATTTTCCAGTAATAAGTCGTATTATTATTTAACTCTCCCGGATTATAGCTTGTGTTAGATTGATTCGATGAGACAAGCGGAGGATTGTTATTAGTACCAAAATAGACATCATAAGTCAGTGGGTCTCCATTAGGGTCCGTACAACTCCAACTCAGTGATGAATTTACAGGTTGATCTATAGAGCCATTAACCGGATTGGGATTTGATGGTAAGTTAGGTGGATTATTGCCACCACCACCGTTATTAAACTCAAAACACCCTATATCCCAGTTACTATCAGTCCTTGGATTTCCTGCTATATCTTTTGTCGGATCAAATCCCGGTAAATAACCAACATACTTATTCAAATAATATAACATATTAGTACCAGCATCTATTGCAGGTGAACTTGACTGAAGTTCATATTGCCCTAATCTCCAGTTACCAGCAAATTTAGGATTACTGTTTACACCCGTTCCACCATAATTATTAATAAAATCATTCCAGCTTGATGGCGAACCTGTTGTCCCATTTGGCCTTTGAAACCCACCACCATAGAAACTTGGATTAGAATTATAAGCTCGCCAGGCTAAGTTTGTATGGCAGCTATCAACTCTTGTGGATTTAGCATTACCACCTTGTTGTCCCCAAGTCCAATTGCCATTTTCACAGCTCCCCGGAGTTGAGCCGTTTACACCCATATTCACCATTATATTGTTACTTAAATATGTTCTGCTTCCCTCACCTTCAAAACAGGGAGCTCCCCAGTTTGCTGTTACAATAGTATTATTTATTACATAACCCTGATAAACATTTCCTCCATTTTCCGGATTCCTTAAATATACAGATCGCTGATAATTACAACCTTGATCACCACCATCATAAAAGAAATTATTAAAAACTAAAATCGTATCACTATAATTAGCTGTATTCCCCTTACATCCAAGAATAATATTATGCCCCTGAACTGCTGAATCCGTTATACAAACATTATTATAAAAGTAAAAAGCATAACCCCATAAAGCAACTTGAAAATTATCTAAGTGGTCTGTCCCCGTCCCAAATTGACGATTCCGCATATGAAAGTAATTATGATGAACATAAAAATGATGTACCCTTTGAGCATAATTATTATCATCAGTGCTGAGATTATCCTCTTTGCTGATCACTGTGCAATTTTTAATCTCAATGTAAGAGCAGTCTTCCCACCAGGTACCCATTTCCTTACCATTTAAGATAATCAATGAATCAAGTACTATGTGAGAAGCATTGTTCCACATATAAACTCCACGTCCTCCAAAATCTCTAATAGTAATCCCTTTTATATATATATATTTATACCCTCCTGAATTTGTAATAGCAGAACCACTTGGCTCTATAATTACTTTACCATCATGTCCGCTTGGTGAAGGTGAGAATCTTCCAGGCATTATATAAATATAATTTCCTGCTGAACCACTTTTCCCTATCGTCATACCTGACGTATATACTACTGAATCAGCTCCTCCTGAAATATAAATCACATCACCTGGATTTATCGAACCCCAACTTATGTTTGAAAAGTTCTTCCAGGCTGTAGCCCAGCTCTGACCGTTACCGCTTGATGAAACTTTTCCATTTACATACCAATTGGCTGCAAATGTCATTGCAGATATGGAAAGAAACAACACAAAGAGATACAAAAGTTGTTGAATTGATTTCATATGTTCTCCTTTTAATTATTATTTATAAAACAAACGCTGTTCGTTAATAGCTTAAATGAGCTGCTTGCATCATATTTTTTTGGAATTGTATCTGCGCTACAATTTCCATTAAGAATTTGGCAATTAATATGCCGTGTTCCTAATAATTAAAAACAGACGATTATAAAAAGATTTGAGATGAAAATAATTAATCATCATCACTTCCGGACGACATATATTGTATTGACGTCAAGTATTGTATTTCGGGAAATTTTAATAACCAATATTTAAAAAAATATAGTTGAATTAGAAAATGATACGAGAGATAAACACTAACTGAGGAGAATGGAAATTGCGAGGAAAGTTAAGTGCTAAAGCCGGGATTGCATCATATTCTCTCTCGGATCCTGATACTTATTAATAAACAATAATTTCCAAATGGAAACTATCAATTATCTTACCAGTTATAAAGGTTAAAAAAAATACATTAAACGAAAGATGAAGAAAAAAGATTTTCAATTTTAATAAATTCAAATTCCAATTCAGAGAATTTTGATAGATTAATAAAAATGAATCTTGCAAAACGAAAATTTAGTTGGTTGGTCAAAAAATGAAAAAGTATATCATCAGATGAAAGCTGCTGCCGTTATAAGATTAGTCGAATTATGAAATTGATTTTAAAAAATAAATGATTTAATCGTTAAAGCCGGCTATAATAATACATAGATATGCTAATTATAAGAACTTATTTGCCATAGAGTTGTTGTTAACCTTAACTTGCGTTTACAAGTTAATTTCGCAGACATAAAGTCTGCGGCTACAAGATTTCGGACACTCAGGAATTCCTAACTTAAAACACACTGAAATACTGCTGATAAATTTGATACTATTTTATTACAATCATTTTTTTTAGCTGAACAAAATTATCGCTCTCAATTCCGTAAATGTAAACACCGCTTGGGAGAGAAGCCGCATTTCCATCTGAGATGGATCCGCCTCTGACGGAAAACGTTACTTTGTGATAACCAGCTTCGTAAGTTTCTTCAGTTAATGTTCTCACCTTCTCCGCGAGCATATTTCGTACATTTATTTTTAGCAGAGTTCCTTTGGGCAAAGAGAATTGTATCGATGTGTTTGAATTAAACTAACATGAATAGTTGTTAAGTAACTCAATATTAATATACTATTTCCATTCTTAGTACTTCTACTGATGGAAAATTTTTCAAAATTCTAATCAGTTTATAACGAAACTGATTACTTATGGTACGAATGATTGTTTAGCATTACTAAAATTCGGATTAAAAAAATTAAAATCAGTACTGGTAATAATTCCATCTAAATTCCAATCAGAATATTCATAACCGCTGGCAGCACTTGTAAACTTTGGATTAAAAATGTTAAAGTCTGTGCTCGTGACTAGTCCGTCCTGATTCCCATCTCCAGTGCACATCCCATACAACCCGCCACCTAAATCTTTCATTGGATTTGTTCCATAAGCCTGTAATTGAGATGTAGTGAAATCATACAATACAAAACTGGTACTGCTTAATGGGATTGCTGATGCGGTCATTATTGCCAGATGATTCCGGTGTCTGACAACCACATAATAATTTCCAGCACTTAAACCTGTAAATGTAACTGGACTTATTCCATCAATGTCTACAATAGATCCATCTTTTTTAAGGAAAACTGCCCGTTCAGCCACTTTAGTTTCCGCACCTGTTCCGGTTCTTAGTTCAACAAGCACCCAATCCACAATATCGGAATTCGGAATACTGGTGAGATTAATAACAGTATAATGACCATAAACTGCAGTAGGGTAAGCTTTATTAGAACTAAGTGGTATAAGATTATTTGTATTTAGTGTTGTGGTCATCAATCCACTGCCATTGTATGGACCTTCAAGAAATACTTTTAAGTTGACCAATATTGGCTTGGGAATTAACCTTATGAATGCCCATCCTACATATCCATCATCGCCTGAGATTACATCTGCTTTTTGCGTGTAAAGCGCAAACTGACCGTTACTAACTGTAACCGATCCTAAAGAAACATCACTGTTTTTATCTACTTCAAAATTGTATTGCGACGTATTTACTGAATCAAATGAATAATATAACCTATATGTCCTGCCGGCATCATACTCAATAATCGTGGCTCTTACATCGTATTCACCATTAGGGACATACCGATAAAACTTCATAACAGGCAAAGTATCATTTGAAGTGTGATAATACACAACAGGTGAGCCTGAGTAATTTGTCCATGGAGTAGCATGCCAGTATTCATTCCAGACAGACGTGTTGAACGGTGGTATTTCCCCTCCTGGTTCTTGTTGTTCAAAATAGGTAAGAACTGGTTCCTGTAGTGAATCTTCCGAACACTCAATTATACAACCCGGCGGATACAGGTCATTTATCACTTCCCGCACTGTTTTAACTGGAATTCCCCGCTCAACAACAGCATCGAATGTCATCTGTAAAAGCTCCTCACTTTGATCCCATGATCCAGGTGCATTACCCATCTGATGCCCATAAAATATTATCCACTTATTATTCGCTATTGCATCGTCCAGGAATCCTTCTATTGATTCTTGGGTTTGATCGTTTGTCAGACTAAACCGTAGTAAAAAGTATATATCAAAAGGCTGAGCAAGCCCTCCGAAATTTGTGGTAGAAACAGCAAAATACGGGTGGTATTTTTTAGCAATAGCAATGCCGTCATGATCCCAAATATTTCCAGGTGCAGCAATTCCTGGATTTGGAAATCCAAGAGAATCAAGCCAGTTTTTCATTTTGCTGACATTGGATTCTTCCATTCCGTCGTCGTGGTTATATGTATGACTACTTATCTCCCAACCGGCTGCCTGCATCTCGTGTAATGTATCAACGGTACCAGGAGCACTAACCCATGAATTAGTTGCATTTATATACACCACACCCGGAAATCCGTACTCCTGAAATATAGGAAAGGCGTTATCATACCAGGTATGATCTCCATCATCGTAGGAAAAGGAAACTACCGGTCCATACTGAGCGTTTGAATAACCGTAACTCAACAATAACAGAGTTATTAACAAAATTATTTTACGTTTCATTGCATCCTTCGTATGAAATATTAAAAATCGTTAAACATAAACGTCCTGGTTATGGACACAATAAATTAATAATGGGGCAGGAGCTGAATTATATATTCGACAACACAAGTTGCCCTCAAAAGGAAAAGTTCATTTACTATTTACTATAAATTGTTTTAAAGGGCAAGAAAAATTTTTCCCTTCATGAAATCAACCAACCCAACAAACAATATAAACTATAAACTAAAAAATCCGCAACTTTTTAATAGGTAGGGATTTTAATAGTTAATTACAGTCATTATTTTATCAAAACCATCTTTTTCACCTGAACAAATTCAGGGCTTTCAATTCTGTAAATGTATGCACCGCTTGGCAGACTTGAAGCTGAGAAAGTTACTTTATGATAACCGGCTTCGTAAGTTCCTTCAGCAAGTGTTTGCACCAATTCTCCAAGCATATTATAAATATTAATTCTTAACTGAGTTTCCTTTGGTAGTGAAAACCTTATTGTTGTGCTCGGGTTAAATGGATTAGGATAATTCTGTGACAACTCAAACTTTGTTGGTAGTATTTCTACTTCTATTACATCTGAATATTCAAAGCTACCATCTGTGTCAATCTGCTTTAACCTGTACTGAAACTTGCTGCCGCCTGCAATCAGATCATTATCTGTATATCTGTATTCTTTTGGTGAGTTTGAGTTGCCGTGTCCTTTAACAAAACCAAGAGTGTTCCATTCACCTTCGTTTATTCTTCTTTCTATGTTAAAACCGTAATTATCCACTTCTGTTGCTGTCTGCCACTTTAATTTAACGATATTCTCATTTACAGATGCCGTGAATGAACTTAGCTCAACCGGGAGAGGTTCGTCAATTATATTTTCTGGAGCAGTCAATGTCTGATTATTAATATCACCAGTATTAGGATTATTGGCATGGTTTTCATACAGTCCAATTGCATTTGTACCATTTTTTATCGTCAAACTTGTTGTAGCAATATTCTGAATTGTAAAATTTAGCGTTGACCAAGTAGTATAGCTCGTACCGAGGTCAAATCCTGAAAAAGCTCCTGGATAAATAGTTGTTCCAAGCACTCCTACTCTAATAAATGTACCATTATTGGTGTTTGTTTTAGAATAGCCATTTGCGAAAGAAGGTCGATCGAATAGGCTACTGTCAGTTGCGTCTACATAAGTGAGATGCATATTATCAAATTGAACATCAATGGTTGCTGAGCCAATAGTATTGGCTGCAGGTAAGTTAGTTCCTTTGACTTGAACAGACACTTTAAAACTTCCACCAATAACACCATCATTTTGAACAACAACTAACCTCTGTTCTATGGTCTGTCCTTGCGAATTAAAACTTACACTCAGGACAATTACCATGAGGCTAAGCAAAAAAGAAATAGTTTTATTCATAACACACCTTATTTAAATATTTTAAAAATCTTATGGTACAAATGATTGTTTAGCAGTTGTAAAGTTTGGATTAAAAAAGTTAAAATCTGTACTTGTTACAAATCCATCCAGATTCCAGTCAGAATATTCATAACCGCTTGCAGCACTTGTAAACTTTGGATTAAAAACATTAAAATCAGTACTGGTAACAAATCCATCTTGATTTCCGTCTCCGGCATCCATACCATATACACTACCACTTAATAGCTTCATCGCATTTGTTCCGTAAGTCTGCGATTGAGAAGTTGTAAAATCATACAACACAGAACTGCTGCTTAACGGAATTGAATCTGCAGACATAATTGCGAGATGGTTACGGTGTCTTACAACAACATAATAATTACCAGCACTTATTCCTGTAAATGTAACCGGACTTGAGCCGTCAATATCTACAATAGTTCCATCACTTTTAATAAAAGCTGCACGCTCAACTACTTTAGAAGCGGAAGCAGTTCCTGTTCTTAATTCAACAAGTACCCAATCAACAATAGTTGAATTGGGAATACTTGCAACCGTACTTGCTGTGTAATTATAAGTTGCAGTAGAATACGCATCATTGGAATTAAGCGGAATAAAATTATTTGAATTAAGAGTTGTGGTCATAGTACTGGATCCGTTGTAAGGTCCTTCCAAAAATACTTTTAAATTTGCTGTAACAAAATCCAGCGTACCGGTTTTTCTCAGGATTGTACCCCCCTGCCCGACAATAGTCCCATTATTAATATCACTAAATGTTACATCCCATAAATTGTTTGATGTTCCGCTATTTTCAATTGTCCATTCGTCACCACTGTTAGTAGTTCTGAGGATTGTACCATAAAAACCAACAGCTACACCATTATTTAGGTCAAACAAAAATACGCTTTTTAAATCCTGGCCGGTTCCGCTTGTCTTAGAAGTCCAGGTTGTTCCTGCGTCAGTAGTTTTGAGAATTATTCCCCAATGACCAACAACCATCCCATTATTTACATCAACGAATGATACGCCTTTTAAGTCGCTTATTGTACCGCTTGTTTGCGAAGTCCAGATTATTCCTGCGTCGGTAGTTCTAAGGATTGTTCCGGAATCACCAACAGCGGTCCAGGTATTTGCATCAATAAATGTTAAGCCCCATAAATTTTTTGTTGTACCGCTTGTTTGTGAAGTCCAGGTCGTTCCTGCGTCAGTAGTTTTAAGGATTATACCCAAATCACCAACAACTATAGCGTTGTTTGCATCAACAAATTTTACGCTCCGTAAATTGGTAGTTGTTCCGCTTGACTGAGAAGTCCAGTCTATTCCCGCGTCGGTAGTTCTAAGGATTGTTCCAATATCACCTACGACAGTACCATTATTTACATCTGTGAAGTAAACACCATATAAATCTGTTGAGGGTTCTTCTATTTGCACAGTCCAGTTTGTACCGGCGTTTGTAGTATGGAGGATTCTGCCAACGAGGCCGACCGCAGCTCCGTTATTAGCATCTGTGAAGCAAACACTTTTAAGAACTACTTGAGAGCCTACATATTGTGGTACCCAGGTTGTACCGCCGTCTGTAGTTGTAACGATTGTTCCAAAAATTCCAACAACAATTCCATTATTTATATCAGCAAAGGAAACACCAATAAGTGTTTTTGTAATTGCGGTTGTTTGCAAAATCCAATTTGTTCCACCGTCAGTAGTTCGAAGTATAACACCATCGCCAACAGTCGTGCCTGTATTTGCATTGGAAAAATAGACACCACCCAAATTTATACCTTCTGATATTCCACTTGACTGAGGAAACCAGTTTACTCCGCCGTTGGTAGTTCTGAGGATTGTAGCACCATCACCAACAGCTGTACCTGTATCAGCATTTGTGAAGAATACATTCTTGAGTACTCTGGTTGTTCCACTTGAATCCGGAGTCCAGTTTGTTCCACCGTCTGAAGTTTTAAGAATAGTCCCGTTAAAGCCGACTACTGTTCCGACATTTGCATCAAGAAAAAAAACATCCGTCAACTCATTTGTAGTTCCGCTTGTTTGCTGTGTCCAGTTTACTCCACCATCTGTAGTTCTAAAAATTTTACCTCCCTGGCCAACCACTGTACCATTGTTAATATCAGTAAAACTTACGCCAAGCAGATAGATCATTGTACCAAGCATCTGAGGATTCCAGGTTATTCCACCGTCTGTAGTTTTGAGGATTGCACTGTTATAACCGACAGCCCAACCGTTATTTGCATCTACAAAACAGACATCTATCAAATCAGATATTGTTCCGCTTGTTTTGAAATCCCATGTAAATCCACTGTCAGTAGTTTTTAGAATAGTGCCTGCCGTACCAACTGCAATTCCAACCGTTGTTGAAATAAGTGCAACACCATTAAGAGTGTTGCCCTGTGGTAATGGATTTTGCCACTCCCATTGAGGGTATAAGTACTGAACAGAAAGAATAAATATAAATAATGTAAACTTTTTCACAATAGTCCTATAAAATAAACTAAACAAATATTCAGATTTAAAGAGCTCAATCAGGCTCTTTTAGTAATATTTAAAATCACAAAGATGAATAGTAAGAGCAATCGAAGTGAAATTTAATAAAATATTTTTTCAATGATTATACCAATTAAATTTGGTAAAATTTTCAAAATTCAATCTTAAAATTTATGATATTGAGAATGAGTATTATTTTAGTACAGAACAAAAGTATTTCGTATCAAATTTAAACATATGAACAAAATACTTATTCATTTCAATCACAATCCGTTACATAAACAAATTACGGCTTTCAATTCTGTTGGTAATAACATTTTTATAACATTTGATAATCATTTATTATCAATTCTATTTTTGAAATATCATAGATCTTGTTTCGTTAAAACTTCCCACTTTCAGTTTATAAAAGTAAACACCTGAACTAAGTTCTATACCCTGATCATTTGTTCCATCCCAATGTAGTTGGTAGCTTCCTTCATCTCTGGTTTCGCCGTTTATAAGCGATTTCACCAGGTTGCCGTTTGTATCATAAATGTGTAGTTGTATAATTGCTGAATTATAAATGTCAAAAGTAATTCGAGTTTGTGAGTTAAAAGGATTTGGAAAATTTTGATAGAGTTTGAATAAGGAAGGTTCATACGGATCAGTCTGGATATTACTGGAAGTTACAGATAGAACTGCTCTATCATAGACTGATATTTCTGCAGAATCCTTAGTTACCACAAACCCGGAATCGTGCATGCAGTTTATATTATTTAATAAGAATTTTCCGTAAGAGTTATAGCCATTATACAAATCTGGATTTGTAATTTGAGGATAATATGCAACTGGTGTTAACATGTATTTAGCAGCATACCACGATGCAGCAAATGGATCGGTAGAACCAAGTAGCATATTTAATTGTATTGCTATATTTCCGTAATTACGTTCAGGGTTAGTCCACGCTGCATCAATTATGGTTAACTTAGGAAAAGTTATTTGCATTACTTTGGCAACTAATGCATACGGACTGAAAAAATAATCAAAGTGCATAGGATCGCCGCCTCCATATCGTTCATTTTGATATGCAACTGTAAGCACTCCTACCCAGTTCTTTATCGCAAGTGTAGCACCAGTCCAGCCGTGAGCTTTCAGCACCGGGAAATCAATTATGCATAGACGATCGTGATTGTAAGTTTGAGTATTTGTATCCCAGATTCCATACTTCAATGATATATAATAATTATCTGAAGATGATTGGAATTTTGGATAACTAATCTTTGAGGACGGATCATACGGATAGCCATCCTGATAATCACCATCTGAATATTCCGTTACCACATTATACATAATATCTGCCCATCGAAACAAATATACAGGATATCCTTTGGAATGAAATGTATTAATGACATCAAGAATATCTTGATTCGTATCTTCAGAATTATTATCATCTTCTCCAATAGGAGCCCATTGTGTATTATCTCCAATAAGAATTTCACCTGTGAATCCATCGGGATGTTGAAGGATTTGCCAGATTAAGCCTTTAATCCTGTCAGTGCTTGTAGTATTTCTGAAATCCCATTGAAAACTTGCTTTGATTATCACTATATCATTTGAACCAACTATTCCTGAAGGATGTGTCGCCGTTTTATATAGGTGAATACCTTGTGTCTTCATCATCAGAAACAGAGTGTCAACTGCGGGATCAACAAGATATTCATTCGGTACCGTGGAATCGCCAGCAGCTAATGAACCGGCAGTAGGAGGAATCTGATCCATTACAAAAACTTTTGATACAGGATTATTTACTTGCCAGGTAGGTAATGCTTCGGTGATAGTGAAATTTTCTTTTTGATACTGGGGTGAAATAGTAATTGTTGAAACTGACATCATAATTATCAATACCCCGATTGAAAAATCATGATATTTTCTTAAGAATCTATTTTCAGTTATGTGTTTTAAATTGACCACGTTTAATTTTCATTACTACTGATCTTTCTTCATATCAGTTGCAGCCAGAATAATTCACACAGAAGTAAAATGTAAGAAGATCAAATGAAGGAATTCTTTCTGTTAAAAAATAAATGAATTCCTATCTAATTTCAAAATTGCCTTTAATAAGTTCCAAATTTGAAGGAATTCGATTTTGATATTCTTTTTCTAAGTTAACAATTATCTGTTACAATTTTATCGCAGCAGAACCATTTTTTTAAAAGTAACAAATTTATCTGCTCTTAATTCACAGATGTAAATACCTGACGCAGCATCATTTGCATCCCAGTTGTAGCTGTATTTACCTGCATCTAATTTATCATCTACTAATTGAATAACTTTTTCACCGAGCACATTATAAACATTCAGTGTTACGTACGCCTCCTCTGGTATTGAGAACTTTATAACCGTATTCGAATTGAACGGATTCGGAAAGTTCTGGTACAGTTCGTAGCTGATGGGTAATTCTCTTGTCAATTTTCCTGAAACTTCTATTGAACTAATTTTATAGTTTGTTAACATAATTTCTTCACCACTTGTTAGCTCTTCGTTTAATAATTCTCCTTTTATTCTATCTCTGATTATTATGTTGATTCCTTCAGCCCTGATTGTAATAGGATAATTCTCAGAGGTTATCTGAATTATTTTTTCGCTGCTAATATTTTCTGCTAATTTTCCACTGCTGTATCTTACGTCGAATACACCTGCAGGCGGCGGCGGCGGTAATTCATATAGACTAAAATCTGTTTCTTTATCCGTTGCATAAAGTATTGTACTCTTTCCTTCATTATCAGTAATAATAATTTTTCCCCAATTCGGATTTATATCTGCTAAGAGTAGTTTTTCTTCTTCTTCATTTTTCAGCAGCCCTCCATTCAGATTTATAACTCCATCATCTGTTACTCTTACCCAGAATCCTTTTCCTGATAGTAACGTATCGGCTATATAATATCCGTCATTATATTCAAAAAAATACGTTGCTACTACTCCTGGCGGTGTGGTAGTTATCTGACTTAGTGGTATGTCTTTCTCATATATACCGAACAGGTTCCAGCCTTCATGAACTGATACTGTATCGCCTTGTGTTAATCCACAAATTTGTAATTGTTGGCTCGCTCCAAATTTCAACCAATAACCTTTTCCTGTTTCTAAAGTATCGTGAGAAATATACCCGGCATTATAACTATAGGCTGGAGAAGTAGCTGATGGAAATAAATTACTTAATGTCATATCATCTGCAAGCAGCGGCACCGAAATAATATTCCACTCATCGTTTACTGACATAATACTGCATAAACCTCTGTAGCTAATACTTAGAGAATTTATAGCTTGATTTGTAAGAGTATAGCTGCTCTGGTTTTTCATATTAACATTTACAAACGAACCATTAATTCTATCTTTCAGATAAAAAGTTCCTTCAGGGAAAGCGGTGCTATCCCAGCTAAATGTCATCGGATAGCCTGCTGAGCTAGGTTGAAATGTCAAATTCCAGGTAATATTTGTCTCAGCACTATCTCTATAATCAATGAGCGAACTAACCTGTGGATTAGTTGGCAAGTTGAATCTTGTATCAAAAATACTTGGCGGTGGTGCCGGCGGCAGTTCATACTCACCGAGCGATGCATCTATACTATCTGTCGCATCTATGTGTTGACCGAACGTTAAAACTTGATTCAATTCAGTTCCGCTTGCATCCTTTGTAGTAATTTGATTGGTCCAGACGGGAGGAGTTGGTGGGGGAGGAGGTTCAACTGAATATTTAAACATTGTTCCATCCATTCCAGCAAACCATCCTGTGTACTCGTTTACAAAACTAAGTGAAGTTAAATCTTTTCCAGTAACTCCGGTAAAAGAAGTCCAATTATTTTCCAGGTCAGTTGTATTAAGAATTGTTCCATTATCACCAGCAATCCAGATTGTTGAAGAATTTGTGAATTGAACAGATGCTAATTTTTCTGTGGTATTAACATTTTGTGAAACCCAGGATTCACCACCATCAGAAGATAATAAGACCGTTCCTGCATTGCCTACACACATTCCTACATTTGAGTTGTAAAAATTTACGCAGTTCAAATTATTCGTTGTCCCGCTTGTTTTACTAACCCACGATTCACCACTATCCGTTGACTTTAATATGCTGCCGCCAACACCAACAGCCCAACCATTATTTATATCTGAAAAGTATATACTCGAACTGTTGATTGAACTTTTTTGTGTCCACGTAACACCACCGTCTATTGATTTATAAATTCCTTCATAGCTGCTGCCTTTAGCAGTTAGCCAACCAGTATTCTGGTTAACAAAAAAAACAGAGGTGGCACAACAGCTAAGACCACTATTACGATTCCAGTTATCTCCACCGTCTGTAGTTAAATAGACTTCGCCAAAATCTGAATCTACAGCCCACCCAAACAATTCATTAATAAAATGAACATAATTCATACCATAGGCACTGGTCTCCATTTGAGTTTTCCATATTTTTCCGCTGTTAGTTGTCTTTAAGATTATGGCCTTGTCGGGATTTCCGTAACGACTTCCTACTGCCCAACCAATATTTTCATCAATAAAATAAATCGAATGAATGTCATCCATCATTCCACTGAGAATTTGAGACCAATCAGAAGTACTTTCTTTCTTCAGACAAATAATGCCGTAAACGCCAACCGCCAGTCCATTTCCATGTTGTGTAAGAAAAATAGATAATAATGCGTTAGCATATATACCCCAAGCAATATATTCAGTATTCCAAGTTATCCCACCATCAGTAGTGGTTCGAATAATATTATCAACACCACTACTCCAATCAACAAACCAACCGTTACTCGAATCTTTGAAGTAAACTGAAGTTATTCCACCATATGGATAAATACTCAGTTGTTCCGTACTATCCATCTTTGTTTGTCTCGTTTGGAATAATGATCCAGACATAGCCCACGTATCTCCTCCATTTGTGGTTTTATAGAAAAAAGTACTACCACCACCACCACCAATGAAACCAACATTGGCATTAATAAAGTCGAGAGTAATACAATTGCCATTCGTTCTTGGAAAACCACTTGACTTATCAATCCAACTGGAGCCACCATCCGTTGTTTTAATCACTGAACTTGTATCATTTACCTCTCCGGCAGCGTATCCAATAAAAGCATCAACAAAATCCAATGATAATAAATCGTTACTTGTTTCGGAGTTTAAATTCATCCACACTGAACCACCATTCGTGGTTTTTAATATTGTTCCGTTAAATCCAACAACATAACCCGTGTCGGTATCATAAAAATAAATATCAGATAAATGTTGTGTTGTTCCGCTTTGAAGAGAATCCCATGTCGTACCGCCGTCTGTTGATTTTAATATTAGTCCGAACTCACCACAAATCCATCCTGTATTTTGGTTAACAAATTGAATTGCTTTTAAAATTAAATTCGTACCGCTGTTTTGCTGAAACCATTCATTACCAGCAGTTGTAGTCTTTTTAATAAATCCACTTGAGCCAACCATCCAGCCAGTACTATCATTAATAAAAAAAGTTGACCAAAGATCGTTCCTATCCGGGACAAGGTTTTGGTTAGTCCATTGCGGGTAAGCAAATTGTGTAACCAACAAAACGAATAGGATATTTTGTAATAAAAAATTCATAAAAAGTTTCTTTTATTAAAAGATTATTATTCAAATCAATTGCATCATAGGGTTCTCAGATGGTAGGATATCAAAAGACACATCAAAAATGCGCAAATAATAAATAAAAATCAAAAAAAGAAGATATATTTTGCAAATAGCATCGTGTGCTTCGGAAAAAATTATCTCTAAACAAAAAATTAAAAAGTTTTCGTTACTTGTCGAATAAATTTTTTTTACCATGCTATATGCCTATAAAAATGTAAATTGTATCAAGGATATTTTTTATAAATGTTGTTGTATTGGAGTTATTGTAATGCTTCAGAAGGAAAAGGAATTTCCTAAATTTGTATTAATGTAAACAGAAAGGAAAATTTCAATGTCCGAAACAAAAAGAGAAAGAAAATTTTATTCACCTGAGCAGAAAGTTCTTATTCT
>WBZY01000173.1_pt1 | contig 58123 bp, 53 predicted proteins | sample 5204191 | NCBI WGS metagenome assembly WBZY01 (sample SAMN12344363, study PRJNA552823) | activated sludge metagenome | biome: Activated sludge suspended growth; feature: Anammox Sidestream; material: Wastewater; isolation source: activated sludge from anammox sidestream of wastewater treatment...
TTTTCTTCATCTCAAAAGATGGCGTGGCATCGCTACAAGATACGCCAAAAACACCTCTTCTTTCCTTGCTGCCGTGCAAATTAGATGTATCGCCCTCTGGGCTGATATCTTGTGACTACGCTATATAGATTTATATTTGAAGTTTGCTGGCTGTTCGTAGCCAACCGGGTGGATATCGGGGGACTCAAAACTCCAGAATAGGGGGGTGCCCCCCAGTACCCTCCGCAAAGCTCAGAAAATCGGCCAAAACTTCAGATTTTACTCAGCTTCACGAGACTCGAGCCTCCAGGATGCTCAGCAAGGGTCTGAAGCCACTCAGACCACCTTACCCCTTCAGAATAGCTAAACACGCTAGAATCGCATCCTAGAGCGTTCTGGAGGGTTTATGCTTTTGAGTGGGTTTTACTGGGCTGAGCACTGGCTTGTGCTGTTGATTTGGCTGAGTGTGTCTGAGGAATCCTAGCCGGTCTGTCTGCGGAAGGAAAGACAGGCTAGGGCACCGAGGGCTTAATGCGCTGTCAGAACCTCAGCTGCCTGTAAAACATATAGCGACTTCGTCCTGTCAGCTGAGATTCTCAGGATTGGCCAACCCACTCTCCGCAGCTCCCAAACCCGGCACGCGGGCTGAGTGACACCCAGCGATCGCAGCTCAGCTGGAGAGACTGGCCGTTCATGTATCACACTCAGGATCAGCTCGCGTTGGGTGGCCATTTTACCCAATCTCGCGCGCTCCACGAGCAAGCTGAGATGCTCGGGCTATTTTTTGTTTATCACCCCCATACTCCATAGCGACTTTTTCTGGAGCTTGAAGGCTGAAGGGCTTAGTCATGCAAAACTCCTCTCTCAGAATCCCACAGCTTTACTTGCCTGCTCTTCTCCGCAAGTCGGCGGTTAATGACAGTCAAACACTCAATGATTTGCAAAAGCGCGTCTGCGCCATTCGCCAGCTTTAAATCAGACGACTCGCCCAAGTTGTAGCGACTTATTAAATGCTCGCATTTGTCCCGACAATCCAGCAGATCGGAGCCAAGCGAGTCAAAACTAATCCCATGGAACATTCGAATGTTCTGGTTTGGCCAATCGATACGATCAATCATTTGCTCTCCAATTTTGCTAGCCTGTCCTCGATCGATGCAAGCACCCCACACATCGTAGCCAACAGGTTAAATTCTTCAGACTCAGGGGTTACAGTCCGGAGCTTCAAGGGTGGGCAGACCCGGTCAAGCAGAGTTCGGCCTGCGTAAAGATCGCCAGCACTCGCAGCCGTGAATAGTATATCCAGAAGCTCTTCGCGTCTTTCGAAAATCGCTTGCCGGACAATATTTGGTCGTTTGCTTTCTCGACCACCCGGATTCGCAGAACGCCCAGGCAGCCAGCGGCCATTGGCTTCACGAGGCATCGGTTGAGGATTTGTTGTCATAATAATCTCGAATCAGTATTCTAAAACCATATTAGACCACATAAAGACCTTTCGGTTCAATGAGTTAAGCGGGTTATGAGTGCCGGGGGGGATCGGCTAAGGATGATAGTTTCTCTGTGTTGGTGGCAGGTGGGTGTGCTGGTGGGTGTTAGCCTGTCCTGACTGCTGAAAAGTCAGCAGTGCGATGTGTATGCAGTAACTTTTACAGTAACTGTACTTGTTCAGCAGAGCCAAATGTAGCATCCATGCGGGTATCCGTGGTCTATTAAATAGCCGCCGCCCCAATACCAAAAAACCCAACCGATGAAGGTTGGGTTTTTTTCTGTTTGAAATCCTTACTGTAGCGCAAATGCTTGGCACACAACAGTGAGGACTCGACCAATACCGCGTGGCATCTGTAACGATGGCAACTTTGCCTTCAAGGCGTTTTGATAACGTCGGCTTGCTCCTTTCAAAACGTGTAGGTAGCCCCTATGCCAGCGCTCCAGTTTCGGCCAGGTGCAGGCTCGAAATACCGCCCGTTTCCTTCGTTCACGATGATCGAGCCCGCATACCGCCGATCAAAGAGATTGTCTGCTCGGGCGTATACCTGTCCCTGCCACGGCCCCGCATGCCAGAGATAGCCTGCGCTGAGTGCCGCGATGAAATACGCAGGTGCGGCGTCGGAGTTAGCATCATTGATGGCAACGCTTCCAAGGTACCTGCCCTCGATGCCGGCTTGCCAGCCTTCTCTCGGCTCCCAGGCCACCGTGGCGTAAGCGGCTTGGCGGGCTGTGCCTGGAATCCGATGGCCTGCGCGAATGGCGTCGGATACAGATTCCCGATAGCGGGCGTTGAGCCACGAATAAGAAAGCTGGATACGGGCATCGCCAGCGAATCGTGCGCTCCATCCCAGCTCTACGCCATCGCGCCGTGTTCGGCCGGCATTGCGATACGATGTGCGCCCGCCCAGGCTGGTGGCGGGCACGATCTCGTCCTGCGTGTCGCTGCGAAAGATTGCTACGGTCAGCAATCCACCGGCAACTTCTTTCTTGGCACCCAGCTCGAAGTTGTCGCTCAGGGCGGGATCAAGGCCGAAATTCATCCCCGGCTGTGCATTCGGCCGGTACGACAACTCATTGAGAGTCGGGGTTTCGAATCCTCGGCCATACGATGCGTAGAGCATGGTGTTTTTCGCCGGCGTGTAGCGCAGCGCAGCAATGGGCAATGCCTTGCGATAGCGCAGGCCGCCGCTGTCGTCCGGGTTGCCTGGGACGATATAGTGGTCGCTGGAATCAAAAGATACTGTGCTGTAACGCAAGCCCGCATCCACTGTCCATTGGGGAGAGGCTTGCAATGACATCTGCAGGTACGGGTCCAGGTTATAGACGCGGTTGGTTTCATTGCGCCGCAAGTTTCCCCGCTCACCCAATGTCGGCGCGCCAGAGCTTCCCGTATAGTTTTCGTATCCCTTTCTCTGCTCAACCATACTGTCGTACGACAGGCCAGCGATGAGTGTCAGTGGTCGATCGGCCACCGACAGTCGAGACGTCCAGCGCAGATCCGCACCACCATAGCTGCGCGCGAGATCTATCATCCCGCCGGCACTGCCGGGTGGTTGTTGCACAGCTACCGGAATCGCCTGGTACTGTACGGTATTGCGCTGGCCATAGTACAGCATGGCGCGCAGCGAATGGTTCGCGTCGATATCCCGCTCATAGACCAATCCCCCCTGTGTTTGCTGGACCATCTTGCGCGTATTGAAAGTCCTGGCCTGTATGGCTGCGGTCCGGGGATTTGATTCGAACTGTGAACGGGTCAGCCCCAGCGGATCCTGCGCAGTCAGGTCTACGCCATTGGCGACGATCGTCAACCGGCTTGCATCATCGAGTTGCACCCCAAGCTTTACGTTGCCGAGGTTCTTGCGTGCAGCACTGTGGTCCCGGTATCCCCCGGTGGTGAAGTGGCTGGCGCTCACGTTATAGTCGATCAGGCCCAGAGCGCTTTCGGTGGCGCCGGAGGCGCGCAATCCATAACGTCTGGTTCCATAGCTGCCAGCCGATATATCGGCAACCCATTGCGGCGGCCTTGAACCTTCTTCGGTAAATACCTGCACCACGCCGCCGGAGGAGTTCCCATACAGCGCCGAGAATGGGCCGCGCAGCACCTCCACGCGATCCGCTGATGCAATATCGATGTTAGACGTCTGTCCTTGGCCGTCCGGCATGGTCCCGGGAATTCCGTCTACGTAAAGGCGTACCCCGCGCACGCCAAAGCTGGAGCGGGCACCGAAGCCGCGAATCGACAACTGCAGGTCTTGCGCGTAATTCTGACGATTCTGTAGCTGCAGCCCTGGCACGCTGACAAGTCCTTCGGACAGGTTGATACCCGGCTGGCGCGCGCGGAGCTGGCGTCCGTCAATCACATCGACAGACGCCGGTGTATCAGCTATCGATGCTCCCAATCGAGTCGCTTGTACTACGACGGGTGCAAGCGTCGTGGTGGGCATCTCCTGGGCCGCAGCTATGCTCGGAAATAGAGGAAGCAAGGCCAAAACTCCCATACGTGAAGTCACGCAGAAAGGCTTGGCAAAGCGCACGGTATCGTCTCAACGCGGTGCGGGTGTGTCGGTGCCGTGCGCCGTGACACGCCAGATGGTATTGCCCACATCATCCGCGATGAGCAAAGCACCTTCAGCATCTTCGGCCAGGCCCACCGGTGCGCCCTTCAAGGTCTTTTGATCAACCGATGTAAAGCCGGTGACGACCGGTTCCGGCACCCCCTCGGGCTTGCCATCCTTGAAGCGCACAAAGACAACGTCATATCCGCTCAATGGGGTACGGTTCCAGCTTCCATGCTGGCCTATGAAGGCTCCACCATGGTATTTCTCCGGTAGATTGCGGCCCTGATAGAACCACAGTCCCAGCGGTGCCACGTGCGAACCCAGGGCGTAGTCCGGGCGGATGGCCCTGGCCACGAGATCCGGACGCTGCGGCTGCACGCGCTGATCCACATGCTGTCCGTAGTAGCTGTACGGCCAGCCATAGAACCCGCCTTCCTGGACGGAGGTGAGGTAGTCGGGTACCAGGTCTGCGCCGATTTCGTCACGCTCATTAACGATTGCCCAGAGCTTGCCGGTCGTTGGCTCCCAACCCAGTCCCGTAGGGTTTCGGATGCCGGATGCATAGATGCGGCTGGCCGCCGATTGCACATCGACTTCGAGCACGGTTGCACGTCGGTATTCGATATCCAGGCCGTTTTCAGCTACGTTGCTGTTGGAACCGACCCCGACGTAGAGCTTCTTGCCATCAGGGCTGGCCAGCAGCGCCTTCGTCCAGTGATGGTTAACGGTACTGGGCAAGTCCGTAAACTCCACGCCGGGGTCGGACATGCGTGTCTCGCCTGGCGTGTAACGATATTTCATGATGTTGTCGGTATTCGCAACATATAGCGTATCGCCGATCAATTGCACGCCGAATGGGGAATGCAGGTTCTCGATGAAAATGTACTTTTCCCATTCGCCGCTCTGGCCGGCCGCCTTGCGCAGCAGTGTGATGCGGTTGCCGCCCTTACCCCCCTTGCCGGAGCGATCTTTGACGATGCTTGCGATCATCTGCTTGGGCGAGGTGATAGGCACGGTGCCTGGGCTGTTGGCTTCGACCACCAGCACGTCGCCATTGGGCAAGGTCAAAAGTTGCCGGGGGTGCATCAGGCCAGAGGCGATCTTCTCAATCGCCAACTCATCCGCGACGGTCGGCTTTTCACCTTCCGCCCATCCTGTTCTATCCGGAGTCTGAATGGGTGGAATGAAGAACTTCTGTGCTTTGGGCAGTGGAGGATTCGCGCCCGATTGCTGCGCAGGCTCATAGGTTGCCTTTTCACAGCCGGCCAGCGCCATCATCAGTGCCACCGTATATACCTGGGCTATGTATGTTTTATTCATGGCGGCCTCCCCGTGTTGTGGCTTGTTGCAGCGCGCTGACGATCAAACCGATGGCGATCAAGGCTACCGTCACCGCGGAAAGCCAGACCCCTTCGGGCATGACGCCATAAGCATCCCGGCTGTGGACAAAGGCGTTCACGATAGCTGCGATGATGGCGACAAGATTGAGCCAGAAATCCAGCTTCTCGACACGAGAACTCCGCCTGGCGGGTATCCAGACGTGAACCAAGTTGATCAGGCGGGGAATGATTGCAAAGATCAGCCCGAGCACATTGAGCCAGGCAGCCGACTTGACCCAAAACACGTTGGCGTTGCAGGCATAGATCGTATCGAAGATCAGTGCTGCGACGAAGAACCCAAAGGGTATGGGATTGAGAAGCGCGAACACGGTGTGTGCCAGCCGCGATCGTGTCTGTACGGGATGTGTGAGCATTGGAAACCTCTGACATGAACTGAGTACGGATAATAATTCTGACGATCTGCATTGCCTTTTGGTACCGCAAGCCGATTGTTCAATATAGACCACGCTGGTTTCCAAATGTCATGCTACCAGCCGGCCCATGTGCATTACCTTGGTATCGTTGAGTACCGCGTTACTGTACTGACGTTTGTAAGCAAGTGACAGAGTAGCGCAGGCGCAGGAGGAGATAAAGCAGCCGTATTCAGCGATTAAAAACCAAGAAAGATATGCTAAAAAGGTTGTTGCTCCCTTGATATCGAACGAGTTCAAATTTAATCACCTATTATTCTGTTTAAAGCAAGATTGCTGGTGGCAGTATGTTCGGTGCTCGACATATCGTGAATGAGAATAAAACTGCGGGACGAATCAAAGAGAAATGGATGTCTTGTTACAATAACAATGACTTCATCATAAGGGTGAGGTATGCGTCGTGCGGTTGAGCAACTGGTTAAGAATGGCAAATTGCAACAAAAGGGAGTGCGCAGTGGCACACGTTATCACTTGGCCTAACTTGGCTCAAAATTTACCTTATCTGCCACGCCTAAGCCAAGACATTGAATCATACAGGCTATCGGGCAATGTATGCCTTATTGGTGATAGCCGAGCGATAGCAAAGCGCAGCACATCTGCTACCGACGAAGAGGCTCGTCATTGATGAGCGAGACTGAAGCCCAAACACGAGCCGACCTGATCGACCAGCAACTCGCGTTATCAGGCTGGAACGTCAAAGACCCGACTCAGGTTATCGAAGAATTCGACATCCTCACTGTGCTAACAGAGGGTGTGGCCGAACCACGCGCCCCATATCAGGGCCATCAGTTCAGCGATTATGTCTTGCTGGGCAGAGACGGTAAGCCACTGGCCGTGATCGAGGCCAAAAAAACCCTCCGAGATGCCGCGCTTGGCCGCGAGCAAGCCAAGCAGTACTGCTACAACATCCAGAAGCAACTGGGCAGTGAACTGCCATTCTGCTTCTATACCAACGGCCACGAACTCTATTTCTGGGATCTGGAGAATGCGCCGCCCCGCAAGGTCGTCGGTTTCCCCACGCGCGACGATCTGGAGCGTTTTGCCTACATTCGCCGCAACCGAAAGCCGCTGACGCAGGAGTTCATCAACACCTCGATAGCCGGCCGGGACTACCAGATCCGTGCGATTCGTTCAGTGCTCGAAGGTATCGAGCAGAAAAAACGTGACTTCCTGCTGGTGATGGCCACTGGTACCGGCAAAACACGCACCTGCATTGCCATGGTCGATGCACTGATGCGTGCAGGCCATGCCGAGAAGGTGCTGTTCCTGGTTGACCGCATTGCCCTGCGCGAGCAGGCCTTGGCCACGTTCAAGGAACACCTGCCCAACGAGCCTCGCTGGCCCAACGTGGGCGAAAAACTCATTGCCATGGATCGCCGCATCTATGTGGCGACCTACCCGACGATGCTCAATATCATCCGGGATGATGCGCAGCACCTGTCGCCACACTTCTTCGACTTTATCGTCGTGGACGAAAGCCATCGTTCCATCTACAACACCTACGGCGAAATCCTCGATTACTTCAAAACCATCACCCTCGGTCTGACGGCGACGCCGACCGACATCATCGACCACAACACCTTCCAGCTCTTTCACTGCGAAGACGGCATTCCCACGTTTGCCTACACCTATGAAGAGGCCGTGAACAACGTGCCGCCCTACCTCTGCAATTTTCAGGTCATGAAGATTCAAACCAAATTCCAGATGGAGGGCATCAGCAAACGCACCATTTCGCTGGAAGATCAGAAAAAGCTGATCCTGCAAGGCAAGGAGGTTGAAGACATCAACTTCGAGGGTACCCAGCTTGAAAGGCAGGTGATCAACAATGGCACCAACACCCTGATCGTCCGCGAGTTCATGGAAGAAGCCATCAAGGATGCCAACGGCGTGCTGCCGGGCAAGACCATCTTCTTTTGTGCCACCAAGGCACATGCCCGGCGCATCGAGGAAATCTTCGACAAGCTTTATCCGCAATACCATGGTGAACTGGCCAAGGTGCTGGTTTCGGACGACCCCCGCGTCTACGGCAAGGGTGGTCTGCTCGATCAGTTCACCAACAACGATATGCCACGCATCGCCATCAGCGTGGATATGCTCGATACCGGCATCGACGTGCGCGAAATCGTCAACCTTGTATTCGCCAAACCAGTCTATTCTTACACCAAGTTCTGGCAGATGGTCGGGCGTGGCACGCGCCTGCTGGAAACCAGCAAACCTAAGCCTTGGTGCCTTGAAAAGGAGGTGTTCCTGATCCTCGACTGCTGGGACAACTTCGAATACTTCAAGCTCAACCCTAAGGGCAAAGAACTCAAACCGCAGTTGCCACTGCCGGTGCGTTTGGTCGGTCTGCGCCTCGACAAGATCGAGAAGGCCAACGACAGCGGCCATGCCGACATTGCCAGTCGTGAAATTGCCAAGCTCCGCCTGCAGATTGCCGCGCTGCCCAAAGAGTCGGTCGTGATCAAGGAAGCCGCCGCTGCTCTGGCGCGGCTGGACGATGACAACTTCTGGATCAGCCTCAGCCACGACCGACTGGAATTCTTGCGCGCTGAAATCAAGCCGCTGTTCCGCACTGTTTCCGAGGCCGACTTCAAGGCCATGCGTTTTGAGCGCGACCTGCTCGAATATTCGCTGGCTGTGCTCAATGAAGACAAAGAACAAGCCGAAACGATCAAGGAAGGTATCGTCGAGCAGATCAGCGAACTACCGCTCTCGGTCAGCTTCGTGAAGCGGGAAGAAGCCCTGATCCGTGCGGCGCAAACCAGCCACTACTGGGCCAAAGCCGACGAAGAGGCCTTTGATGAGTTGGTGGCCAAGCTCGGACCTTTGATGAAATTTCGGGAACAATCCACAGGCCAGGGGCAAACCCACCTGGATTTGGCCGATGAGCTGCACAAGAAGGAATGGGTGGAATTCGGCCCGCAGCACGAAGCTGTCAGCATCAGCCGTTACCGCGAAATGGTCGAGGCGCTGATTACTGAATTGACGGAGCACAACCCGGTGCTGCAGAAGATCAAGAACGGCGAGGCGGTGAACAGCCAGGAATCCAATGAACTGGCCGAACTGCTGCATGAAGAACACCCGCACATCACCGAAGACTTGCTGCGCCAGGTTTACAAAAACCGTAAAGCACGTTTTATCCAGTTTATCCGCCACATTCTCGGCATCGAAGTGTTGCAAAGCTTCCCGGATGAAGTCAGCGCCGCCTTCGGCCAGTTCATTCGTGCCCACACCACCTTGTCCAGCCGCCAGATGGAGTTCCTCAACCTGTTGAAGAACTTCATCATCGAGCGCGAGAAGGTGGAGAAGAGAGACTTGATCAACGCTCCCTTTACGGTCATTCACCCGCAAGGCATCCGTGGCGTATTCAACCCGGCCGAAATCAACGAAATCCTGCAGCTGACCGAAGGGCTGGTGGCATCATGATTGAGTCTGAGCCTGCAAAATGATCTCGATTAAAAAGGACAAACCATGCCAAAAATGGATGTAAAAGGTATAGCAGTAACGGTCTACTCGGAAAATGCCATGGATTTCATTTCCCTAACCGACATGCTTCGCGCCAAAGACGGCGACTTTTTTATCTCTGACTGGCTTCGCAACCGCAACACCGTTGAGTTTCTGGGCATTTGGGAGCAGGTGCACAACCCGAATTTTAATTATGGCGAATTCGCCACAATTAGAAGCCAGGCTGGCCTGAACAGCTACAAAATCAGCGTCAAGGAATGGGTCGCCAGGACCCATGCCATTGGGTTGGTGGCCAAGGCCGGTCGTTACGGGGGCACCTATGCCCATAAAGACATTGCTTTTGAGTTTGGCATGTGGATCAGCGCTGAATTCAAAATTTACCTCATCAAGGAATTTCAACGCCTCAAGGAAGCTGAACAACAGCAACTCGGCTGGGACATTCGCCGCAACCTTACCAAGATCAACTACCGCATTCACACAGATGCCGTTCAGGCGAACCTGATCCCGCCTGCGCTGACGCAAAGTCAGATTAGCTTGATTTATGCCAGCGAGGCAGACTTGCTGAACATGGCATTGTTCGGGAAAACGGCCAAACAGTGGCGCGAAGAAAACTCCAATAACAAAGGCAATATTCGAGACGAAGCCAATGTTTCGCAGCTGGTTTGCCTTGCCAACCTGGAAACCTTGAATGCCCACTTTATCCATCAGGGGCTGCCGCAGGTCGAGCGGCTAAGAATCCTCAACCAGACCGCTATTCACCAAATGAAATTGCTGCTTGCCGACAGAAGCCTCAAGCAGTTGGACGGAAATTAACCATGCTACAGAACAACCCCGAACTCAAAAACAAGATCGATCAGCTCTGGAACAAATTCTGGAGTGGTGGGATCAGCAACCCGCTTACTGCCATCGAGCAGATCACCTACCTGAAACGGCTGGATGAACTGGATCAGAAACGCCAGGCCGATGCCGAATGGACGGGTGAAAAATACACGTCCAAGTTCGCAGGCACCTGGGTTCCACCCGAGGAGCGCAACTGGCCTGTGGCGGAACAGCGTCCCATCGACAAACGCACGCTGCGCTGGAGTGAGTTCAAGCGCATGCAGGCCGAAGAGATGCTGCAGCATGTGCAGGGCAAGGTATTCCCCTTTCTGAAAGACCTGAACGGCGCCGAATCAAACTTTACCCACCACATGAAGAATGCCGTGTTCATCATCCCCAAGCCAGCGCTGCTGGTGGAGGCGGTGAAGACCATCGACGAGATCTTCGAGGTGATGGAGAAGGACTCGCGGGAAAACGGCCAGGCCTTCCAGGACATCCAGGGCGATGTCTATGAAATGCTGCTGGCTGAGATCGCCACTGCCGGCAAGAACGGCCAGTTCCGCACCCCGCGCCATATCATCAAGCTGATGGCCGAGCTGGTGCAGCCCCAACTGGGTCACAAGGTTGCCGACCCGGCCTGCGGCACGGGCGGTTTCCTGTTGGGTGCCTACCAGTACATCGTCACCCAGCTGGCCATCAATGCAGGCACCAAGAACCTTGAGCCCGATGAAGACGGCTTTGTCCGCATCTCGGTTGCTGCCGCACTGACCGAAAAGGCCCAGACCATCCTGCAGGAAAGCCTGTACGGCTACGACATCGACGCTACCATGGTGCGCCTGGGCCTGATGAATTTGATGATGCACGGCATTGACGAGCCGCACATCGACTATCAGGACACCCTGAGCAAGAGCTACAACGAAGAAGCCGAATACGACATCGTGCTGGCCAATCCGCCCTTTACCGGCAGCATCGACAAGGGCGACATCAATGAAAACCTGCAGCTCTCTACCACCAAGACCGAACTGCTGTTTGTCGAGAACATCTATCGCCTGCTCAAGAAGGGCGGCACTGCTTGCGTGATCGTGCCGCAGGGCGTGCTGTTCGGCTCTGGCGGGGCATTCAGGACGCTGCGTCAACTGCTGGTGGAGCGCTGTGACCTCAAGGCCGTCATCACCCTGCCCAGCGGGGTGTTCAAACCCTATGCCGGGGTCAGCACCGCCATTCTGTTGTTCACCAAGGTCTGGGGACCGAAGGACAAGGTTGCCAAACCTGCCACGGAGCATGTCTGGTTCTACGAGATGGCCGCCGATGGCTATTCGCTAGACGACAAGCGCACCAAGCAGGAAGGCTACGGCGACCTACAAGACATCATTGCCAAATACCACGCCCGCGACGCCACCACCGACACCGACCGCACCGCCAAGTGCTTCATGGTGCCGCGCGCTGAGATTGCGGACGAGAAAAACAACTTCGACCTCTCACTCTCGCGCTACAAGGAAGACGTGTTCGAGGAAGTGCAGTACGACGCGCCGGGTGTGATTCTGGATCGGCTGATACAAGCCGAGGTAGGTGATGTGGATGAGGCGGAGCTTGCCAAGGTGCAGAGTGGCATTGTGCGTGAGTTGCAGGAGTTGAAGGGGATGGTGGGATGAAAATTGATGTTCTTTCTACTGTCGTTGCCGCGTTAGAGTCAGGTAAGAGGCCGAAAGGTGGCGCATCTGAAGATAGCGGAACTATTCCAAGTCTCGGTGGCGAGCATCTGAATAATGATGGCGGTTTTCGTTTTGACAATCTCAAATACATTGATGAGCAATTTTTCGCTGGGCTTAAAAAGGGTGCAATCAGAACAAATGATATTTTGATAGTTAAAGACGGCGCAACGACTGGAAAGGTGAGTTATGTTGGCTCGAATTTTCCATTTGAACGGGCGGCGATTAATGAGCACCTTTTTGCTCTAACTGTTAATGCCAAGGTTGCACATTCTCGTTATGTCTTTAGTTTTCTAAAATCACCACAGGGTCAGAAGGAAATTCTGAAAGACTTCAGGGGTGCTGCTATTGGCGGTATCTCGCGAGGATTTGTTGATCTGGCAAAAATCCCTCTACCGTCACTCCAAGACCAAATCCGCATTGCCCATCTGCTCGGCAAAGTGGAAGGGCTGATCGACCAGCGCAAACAACACCTGCGATATCTCGACGACCTGCTCAAGAGCGTGTTTCTGGAGATGTTTGGCGATCCGGTGCGAAATGAGAAGGGGTGGGGCAAGAAACAGTTTTCAGAACTGCTCGACGACATTGAAAGTGGGAAAAGCCCCAAGTGTGAGGCTAGAGAGGCCGCTGCAGACGAATGGGGGGTGCTTAAGCTAGGCGCTGTAACGCGCTGCAGATTTGATGAGAACGAAAACAAAGCGCTGCCACAGGATGTTCTTCCATCAGTGCGCGACGAGGTCAAAGCAGGAGATTTGCTGTTCAGCAGGAAAAATACCTATGACCTGGTGGCGGCATGTGCCTATGTATTTAAATCTCGGCCAAAGCTCCTAATGCCTGACCTGATCTTCCGCTTTGTTTTTAAGAAGAACGCGGAGATAAATCCAATTTTCATATGGAAGCTCCTCATTTGTGATTCGCAGCGGAAGAGAATCCAGTCGTTGGCCGCGGGGGCTGCTGGTTCTATGCCGAACATTTCGAAGGCGAACCTTAAGACAGTCCTCCTGCCAATTCCACCGTGGCCGTTACAAAATCAATTCGCCACCATTGTCGAAAAAGTCGAAGGCATTAAATCTCTCTACCAACAAAGCCTCACCGACCTGAAAGCCCTCTACGGCGCACTGAGCCAACAGGCCTTCAAGGGCGAGCTGGATTTATCACGGGTGCTGCCGTCGATAGAGGTAAGTATGGAAGCGATGAGCCAAGAAATACGTGCAATGGAGCAATCATGAGTTCGATTAATATCGAAATTAAAAACTGCAATAACTTTGATTCAGCTTTAATCTCTCTGGCAAAGCAGAAATTGAATATCAAGTTTGCGCCTAATGGAACCGGCAAAAGCACGATTGCAAAAGCGGTTTTGCTTGGAGCAAAAGGGGATCAAGCTTTGTTGAGCGAACTTATGCCGTTCAAACTCAGGAAAGAAAATCCAGAGAACAAACAGCCAGAGATCAAAGGGGCAGAAGCGCTCAAAAATATCATGTGCTTCAACGAGGAGTATGTCAGTCAGTTTGTGTTCAAGCAGAACGAACTACTCAGCAACAGTTTTGACATACTCATCAGAACTGAGGTCTACAAACAAAAAGCGCAGGAAATCGAGGCACTGGTCAGCAATATCAAACAACTGTTTTCCGAAAATTCTGAATTGGAACCCTTGATAGCCACTCTCGAGGAAATGGGAGGTGCTTTCAAGTTAAGCAAAACGGGCTTGGATAAAAAATCAACTGGCATGAAAGGATTGACGACTGGCAACAAAATTCAATACGTTCCACCCGGATTGGAGTTATACACACCGTTCATTCAGAGTCAAAATAGTGTGGGCTGGATCGACTGGCAAACGAAAGGATATGATTTTGCAGAACTATCGGATGACTGCCCATTTTGCGCCTCACATGTTGCCGACAAAAAGGATCAGATCAAAAAAGTCGGACAAGAATATGACAAAAACATTATCAAGAACCTGATCGCCATAATTGCGGTGATTGAAAAGCTGGGTGATTACTTTTCTGATGAAGCCAAAGACAAGCTGGCAGCAATCACAGTTTTAAAGGAAGGGATTGAAAAGGAGCATGAGGCATTTCTTGCCGCAGTGAAAACGCAGATCGACAACTTTACCGAAAAGTTGGAAAAACTTAGAACTCTCTCCGCGTTTCAGTTCAAAGATGGTGAAAAAGTCGCCGATAAGCTGCCTGCATACAAACTGGATTTGCAGTTTTTCTCCGAACTTAGATCAAACAAAATGCAGGATGCTATTGCTCCGATTAACGCTTCCATTGATGCAGTTATCGAGCAAGCTGGGCAGTTACAGGGCAAAATAAATCAACAACGAAGCGAGATGAATAAGACCATCGAACGGCACCAGAAAGACATCAATGAATTTCTTGAATATGCCGGATATCGCTATGCAGTTGAGATCGCCGGTGAAGGTGAGCAAGCTCAACTAAAACTGCGTCATATCGACCACGAAGAACATCTCAATGGCGGCAATCAATACCTCAGTTTTGGTGAAAGGAATGCGTTTGCCATTGTTCTTTTCATGTATGAATGTCTGGCTAAAAAACCAGAACTGATCATTCTGGATGATCCGATATCTTCATTCGATAAAAACAAGAAATACGCCATTCTGGAAATGCTCTTTCGCCGAAATTCTGATTCATGTCTAAAGAATAAAACGGTTTTGATGTTGACACATGATGTAGAGCCTATTATCGATACTGTTAGGTCACTTGAGAAGCAGTTCGGCAACCAAACTTCATCGGCTTTCCTGAAATTGGCAGCAGGGCAAATATGTGAATCCGCCATTAGTAAGGATGATATTCAAACTTTTTCTCAGATTTGTAGGGATGCTATCGCGTCTGAAAAACATGATGTTATCAAATTAATTTACATGAGGCGCCATTATGAAATCGTTGATAACAAAGGTGATACATACCAGGTTCTCTCCAACCTTTTTCACAAGAGAGAACGAACAATAGACACGAGAGAGCCGAAAGGAGAAGATAGCAACCATCTGGGAATGGATCCTGCCAAGTTCACAAACGGTTGTGATGAAATATCGAATCACCTGAATGGTTTTGAATACTTTGATCTGTTAAATCAAATCACTGACATCAGTGCTTTGAAAGCGTTGTATGGTGTTTGTGCAAATGGGTATGAAAAACTTCAGGTTTTTCGTCTGCTAGGACTCGATGTTGGAAATTCTGTAATTCAGAAGTTCATTAATGAGACATACCATATCGAGAATGAATTCATCTGTCAGCTTGATCCTGCCAAATTCGATACTATCCCTGAATATGTCATTACAGAATGCGACAAAATCTTGATGCAGGCAGAGGCGTAAGTGGCTTTGGGATTTCAATATCAGCCAACCCCAAGTATTTTTCCGGTGTATTCCATTTAATGCCTGCTTTTTTGGCATCAACGATATCAAAGGCGAGCATCACAGCAAACGCGAAGCTTACGATCACTACCTCCCCAAAGCGCTATATCCATTCAATTCCATCAATTTCCGCAACCTTGCTCCGGCGTGCCATGAGTGCAACACACCTACAAGCTGAGCAAGAACCTCGTGCACAATGCGGCTGGGCGGCGCAAGGCCTTTAATCCGTATGCCGCAGCGGATCATGCTATTCAAATACAGGTCGCTTTGCCGCATGCGGACATTGATGCACTGACGCCTGCTGACATCACGATGCACTTCGGCTCTGCGGAGCTGGCAGAGGAACTCGAAACCTGGAAAGATGTATATGGCATTGAAGAGCGCTACAAGGCCAAACTCTGCGGAGAAAACGACGGAAAATATTGGCTGACGCAGGTGCTCGACGAATGCCAGGCGTATGACAAGCAACCTGCCGATATCCTGGCTATGCGTGCCCAGCAGACTCAAAGTCTACCGTACGCCGACTGCAATTTCCTCAGGAAGCCTTTTCTCGATGCTTGCCAGCAGAAGGGAATTTTTTAGGATAATTACAGCCGATTGCACCACAGTGCTTATAAAATCAGAAAGCCTGTTGGTACAAGGTTAACCATCTGTCTAATAACTAAACCTTAATTTTTCTGGTTAGGTTCTCTGCTTAAAACATCGGTGTTGATACGATTTCTGGGCATAGCCGCACGAGTGTTCCAGTAATAACTGCTTTTACAACATCGCGGATTTAGAGATGATCAGTTTTATAGCCAACGCTCCTGCAGCAACGACAATCGTGATTCTAAGCAGGCTACCTGTTACAATTTGCCGGTCATTGGGGAGTAGCCGCTCTTCGTTTCGAAGGGGCTTACGTCAACATACTTGACCGGCAGGTCATGGCGTAAGCGGTTCTAAGCCTGGCAAGACCTTTGACCACAATGCCTCCGATGTGGCCGGGGAGGTGTTGTGGTCAATCGTCTGTAAACCGGCCGGAGAACATTGATGGAATCCTTCCTCGTTTCGACCGGAGTCGTTGCCCTCGCCGAGATCGGCGATAAAACTCAGCTCCTCGCCTTCATTCTTGCTGCCCGCTTCAAAAAACCGCTTCCCATCATGCTGGGTATTCTGGTTGCAACGTTCATCAATCATGGTCTCGCTGGTCTTCTCGGTGCCTGGATCACGGCGACTGTCAGCCCTGACATTCTGCGCTGGATTCTGGGCCTTTCGTTCATCGGCATGGCAATCTGGACGATGATTCCGGATGAGATCGAACAAGAAGAAACCTGGATCGCCGGGAAATTCGGTATTTTCGGTGCTACGCTGATCACTTTTTTTCTTGCTGAAACAGGTGACAAGACTCAGATTGCGACGATTACAATGGCTGCTCACTACGGAACTCCATTCATGGTCGTGATGGGTACGACGCTCGGCATGCTGATTGCCGATATCCCGGCCGTTTTTGCCGGTGAAAAATTGGCGACCAGAATTCCGATGAAACTCGTTCACTCGATTGCTGCCGCGGTTTTTGCCTTACTGGGTGTTGCGACATTGCTCGGCGCCGGATCAAAGCTCGGGTTCTGAATCGGATCCGATTTTCTTTTTAATCCAACATGACAACAGAAAACAATCAACGGACAAAAATCCCGGCTGGTATTTGGGTGCTCGGCTGTGTGAGTATGCTGATGGATATTTCCTCAGAGATGATCCACAGCTTGCTGCCGCTGTTCATGGTAGGCACGCTGGGGGCGAGCGCCTTTGTCGTTGGTCTGATCGAAGGTCTGGCTGAATCAACCGCGTTGATCGTCAAGGTTTTTTCGGGTGTGTTGAGTGATTGGCTCGGTAAACGTAAAGGTCTGGCCGTATTTGGCTATGCTTTGGGTGCGTTGACCAAACCGCTTTTTGCCATTGCGCCGGGTATCGGTGTTGTACTGACAGCACGTTTGCTGGATCGGATCGGTAAGGGTGTGCGCGGTGCGCCGCGTGATGCCCTGGTGGCCGATATCGCACCGCCTGCAATACGGGGCGCAGCATTTGGTCTCAGACAATCGCTGGATACGGTGGGGGCTTTTCTTGGGCCACTGCTGGCTGTTGGCCTGATGCTGTTATGGGCTGATGATTTTCGGGCAGTATTCTGGGTGGCCGTTATTCCAGGGCTGCTCGCGGTTGCATTGCTGCTGTTTGGCGTGCATGAACCTGATCGCCATGTCGGTGAAAAACGTATCAATCCGATTCGCCCGGAAAACCTCAAGCGATTGAGTAGCGCATACTGGTGGGTGGTCGGCGTGGGGGCCGTTTTTACGCTGGCCCGATTCAGTGAGGCATTCCTGGTACTGCGGGCTCAGCAGAGTGGAATTGCCGTTGCGCTGGTGCCATTGGTGATGGTGGTGATGAATGTCGTGTACTCAGCATCGGCCTATCCTTTCGGCAAGCTGTCCGATCGGATGAATCACAAGCTGCTGCTGGCACTGGGCCTGGTGGTACTGATCGCCGCCGATCTGATTCTGGCACTGGATGATCACTGGATAACGGTACTCGCTGGCGTTGCATTGTGGGGCGCTCACATGGGCATGACGCAAGGTTTGCTGGCGACGATGGTAGCCGATGCGGCCCCTGCTGATCTTCGGGGTACCGCTTTCGGATTCTTCAATCTGGTGAGTGGTATTGCCATGCTGATTGCCAGTGCAGTAGCCGGCCTGCTGTGGGATCAGCTCGGAGCATCGTTCACTTTCTATGCGGGTGCCGTGTTCTCTGGCGTTGCATTGCTTGGCTTGCTCAAAAGGTTTTGATCAGAACGATGATTACTTGTCCCGCAAACGGGTTCGTAAACGGGAAATGGCCTGAGTATGCAACTGGCAGACACGTGATTCACTGACTCCCAGTACTTTACCGATTTCGCGCAGATTCATTTCCTGCTCGTAATACATCCCCATGACCAGTTTTTCCTTGGCAGGCAGTTTCTCGATTGCGGCCACCAGCAGTTCCCGCAGATTCTTCTCCAGCAGCCGATCCAGCGGCTCGTTACTCTGGTCGCCGCGTAGACGATCGAGAAAATGATCTTCTTCGTCTTCCTGAAAATCCTCGTAATAGATCAGTTGTCCGCCACCCGCCTCCTGCAGCATTTCCTGATATTCGACCAGCGGCAGATTCAGTTCATTGGCGATTTCCTGTTCACTGGGCGGGTAGCCAAGGCGCTGTTCCAGAGCCCGCATGGCAGTTTCTATCTGGCGCATTTTTCTGCGCAGGCTGCGCGGCAGCCAGTCTGCTTCTCTCAATTCATCCAGAATCGAGCCACGAATACGCTGGGCAGCGTAGCTTTCAAACTGGCGACCATAAGAACCTTCATAACGGTTGATGGCATCGAGCAGGCCGATCATCCCTGCCTGGATCAGATCATCGACCTGAACGCTGGCCGGCAGTCTGGCCATCATGTGATGGGCAATCCGTTTGACCAGTGGTGTAAATTCCGTAATGAACTGGTCTTTGTCAACGATCCCTGTTTCGGTATACATAGGCTCTCTCACATTCACACCGTAAAATCCGCTGTATCAAGATGACTGGTACGAATCAGTCTGCGCATGAAATTCTCCACCCCGTCGTTATCTGTCCAGGGCCCGGCACACCGCATCAGCTTTTCAGCCAGCTGCCGGTAACCTGCGGCCGATTCGGATGTCGGGAAAATTTCCACTACCGGCTGGCAAAGTCGGGTCGAGCGTTGCAGTTTTTCATCGAATAGAATGCATCCCATCCACTCCAGCTTGACTGCCAGGTGCTTTTGAGCAACACCGGCAATGTTCTCGAAAATATCGCGCCCCATGCTTTCTGATTCCACTTTGTTGACCAGCACCAGAAAATCCCGTCGGGCATATTCCTGACTGATGAGCTTGATCAGGGCGTACGCATCTGTGATGGCCTTGCCGGAAGCGGAGAGCACGATCAGTACCTGCTGGGAAGCCAGGCTCAGCGGAACGACCCGGCTGGTTCGCCCGATCGCGGTATCGATCAGCACGACATCCACCGTCTGGGACAGTTCGCTGAAGCATTGAATAAGCCGTTCCTGATCAGCAGATGAAAGTTTCGCCAGCGAATGGATTCCGCGCATCGCCGTCAGCACCAGCACATCTTCCGGCCCTTGTGTCATCACCTGTTCAAGTGTTTTATCCTGATTGATGACGTGCAGCAGATCGTAACGCGCGCTGAGGCCGAGATTGGCATTGACATCCTTGTGGCGCGGGTTTTCATCCAGAATCAGCACGCGTTTACCCGTTTTTGCCAGTGCGACAGCCAGATTGATGACCGAACTGGTTTTGCCTACCCCCGTTCGTCCACCGACCACGGCAAACACACGTACCCCGGCATTGGGTTCCAGCGCGGTCAGCTCGCGCAGGCCGGCTGCCTGATCTTTTTTATGACTGATCATGGCTTGCCTCGACGCGTGTTTGCTGTCTGGTGACTGACTGATCGGCGTAATTGCCCGCCATGAGCATTGCAAATTCCGGATCCTGCAGCGAAAAAGGTGAGTTTTCCGCCGAGGGTTTGAAAATACGATGCAACAGGTAACGGGAATTGGCTTCGTGCAGATCTTCCGGAACCTTCTGGCCGTTGGTCACGTAATGCAGCACCAGTTTGCGCCGGATCACCGCATCCAGAGCAATGCCCAGACTGGCTGCTTCATCCACCTTGGTAATGATGCAGCCATGAATACCGTGTTGCTGGTAGGCGGAAATGACTTCATCCAGCGTATCTCCGCTGCTGGTCGCGTTGAGCAGTAGCAGGTGTTTTACTTCCGTTCCGCACTGGCTCAGCATGGTGATCTGTTCGGCGAGCATCTGGTCCCGCTGGCTCATCCCGACGGTATCGATCAGTACCATGTGTTTGCCACGCAATTCGTGCAGCATCAACTGCAGGTCGTCGATATCCTTGATGCTGCGTACCGATATGCCCAGCAGCTTGCCGTAAATGCGTAGCTGTTCATGCCCCCCGATACGGTAACTGTCGGTGGTCAGCAGTGCCACCTTGTCGGCACCGTGGCGGATGACGGCACGTGCAGCCAGTTTTGCCGTCGTCGTGGTTTTACCGACACCGGTTGGACCGATCAGTGCATAAATCCCGCCTTGTTCGATGATTTCGTCACCGGCTGTGGTACGTAAATTGAGTGTGAGCAAGGCAATGGTTTTTTTCAGGCTTTGTTCAAAGTCGCGATCAGCCGGCAGTTTCTCCAGCAAATGGCGCGACAGTAACGGACTGAAACCCGCACTCAGCAACGTGCGCAGCACCTTCATCCCGCCGGGATCGCGTTGCGAAAAATTGCTCCATCCCATGGTGATCAATTGTTCTTCCAGCAACTGCCGCATGGCATGGATTTCCTGGAGGATATTCGCGCTCTGAATATCTGCCACTGCGGGTTGCTTCTGAACAGGCGGTGCCTGCTTTTTTTCGGAAGCAGGCTTTTGCCGGGGTGCAGCAGTCGTTTTGACAGCCGGTGAAGTTGCTTCGGGTGGTGTGTCGCTGGTGAGGCTGGAAATATCCTTGCCTGCCAGCGCCATGATTTCGATCCCGCCCGGTACCTGCTTGTTCGACAGAATGACCGCATCCGGGCCCAATTCGTCCTTGACCTTGCGTAACACCTCATGGGAGGTGGCAGCCAAAAATTTTCTTACTTTCATTTTTTGTTACCCCCAATGATCGATATGAATTTGATTTTTCTGGTATCCGGTATTTCGGAATGGGCCAGAACCCGTAACTGAGGTAATGATCGGCGCAGGAAGCGGGACAGCAGCAGGCGAATCGCATCCGGTACCACCAGCACGACCGGTAGCCCGATCTGTTCCAGGCGCTTGACTGCATTGCCGGCTTCACGTGTCAGCGTATCGGCCAGGCCGGGCTCGATCCCGCCGTCCGCCACAGGGTCGGATTGCACTACCTGCAGCAGAATGGTTTCCAGTTCGGGGTGCAGGCTCATGACCTGCATTTCTGCGCCGGACGGGAAACACTGCTCCACGATGGCACGCCCCAGCGCGACTCTGACCAGTGCGAGCAGTTCGCTGATATCCTGGGTGCGCCCCGCATGTTCGGTCAGGGTGTCGATGATGGTGCGCATGTCACGGATATTCACGCCCTCTTCCAGCAAGTGCTGCAGGATCTTCTGCACCGTTGCCAGCGGCAGCAGCTTGGGAATCAGATCTTCCGCCAGTTTGGGCGAACGCTGACCCAGATGATCGAGCAGCTTCTGCAATTCTTCCCGCCCGAGCAGTTCAGAAGCATGCATGCGTATCAGGTGATTCAGGTGAGTGGTGACGACCGTGCTGGCATCGACTACGGTATAGCCGCTGGTTTGGGCCAGTTCTCGCTGTTCTGTCTCGATCCAGACTGCGGGCAGTCCGAATGCCGGATCTTCGGTATTGTTGCCTGGCAATGCCATGGTGACCTGGCCGGGATTGATTGCCAGATGCATACCGTTATAGGATTCTCCCTGGCCGATGACCGAGCCTTTCATGGTGATGCGGTAGCCATTGGGGCGCAGTTCCAGGTTATCCCGGATATGGACTACCGGTGGAAGAAAGCCGATTTCCTGGGCAAATTTCTTGCGTATGCCGTTGATGCGCTTGAGCAAATCACCCTGACGCTGTTTGTCGACCAACGGAATCAGGCGATAGCCGACTTCCAGCCCGAGCGTATCGACCTGAACCACATCCTCCCAACTGGCATCCTGTCCTTCGCTGGAAACAACTTCGGGTTCTTCCGATTTTTCAGCAGGCGAAGCGGGACGATGGGTGACGTAATAGGCAAGCGTGCCGATCATTCCGGCCAGCAGCAGAAAAACGAAGTGCGGCATGCCCGGAACCAGTCCCAGTGAGCCGAGGATACCCGCCGTCAGCCACAGCACTTGTGGCTTGCTGAGTAACTGACTCACGAATTGCTGGCTGAGATCTTCATCGGTGCTGACCCGGCTGACCACCAGACCGGCTGCTGTGGAAATGATCAGCGCAGGAATCTGGGCCACCAGTCCGTCACCAATGGTTAACAGCGTGTAGTTTTTTGCGGCATCGCCAAAACTCAGATCATGTTGCAGCACACCCACGGCCAGCCCGCCGATAATGGTAATCAGCATGATCAGAATGCCTGCGATTGCATCGCCGCGCACGAACTTGCTGGCGCCATCCATCGAACCGTAGAAATCGGCTTCCTGCGCAACCTGCTCACGCCGCTTGCGTGCTTCGTCTTCCCGGATCAGGCCGGCATTGAGATCAGCATCGATCGCCATCTGTTTTCCCGGGATGGCATCCAGTGTGAAACGGGCGCTGACTTCAGCGATACGTCCGGCACCCTTGGTGATGACGACGAAATTGATCACCACCAGAATGATGAATACCACCAGACCCACCGTATAGTTACCGCCCACCAGAAAATGACCGAATGCCTCGATGACTTTACCGGCAGCATCCGGGCCGGTATGGCCATGCATCAGTACTACCCGGGTCGACGCTACGTTCAGCGAAAGCCGCAACAGGGTCGTGATCAGCAGAACAGTAGGAAAGACAGCAAATTCGAGTGCATTGCGCGAATAGAGGCTCACCAGCAGTACGATCACCGCCAGTGCGATATTGAAAGTAAACAGCACATCCAGCACGAAGGGCGGCAGTGGCAGAACCATCATCGCCAGGATCATGATGATCAGCATCGGCCCTGCAAGACTCTGCAGTTGACCACCCCGCACCAGGGTAGATAAAGACAGAATATTATTCATTCAGCATCCAGATTCTGATAACTGTGTATGGGTCAGATAAATGCCTTTCAGGCATGGTCCATTTCTTCCGGTACCGCTATTTCCGATGACAGCTGCGGAGCAATACCACCCGTCGTCTGATACCGTTTCAACTGAAAAATGTAGGCCAGCACATGGGCCACTGCGGTATAGAGCGTTTCAGGAATCTCGGTATCCAGTTCCACATGGTGATACAGCGCCCGCGCCAGCGGCGGCACTTCGAGCACCGGAATATGGTGTTCATCTGCCAGCTCACGGATGCGGGCCGCGATCAGTTGTGTTCCTTTTGCCACTACTTTCGGCGCACGCATCGAGCGATCCTGATATTTCAAAGCGACGGCATAGTGTGTCGGGTTGGTGACCACGACATCCGCTTTGGGGACTTCCGCCATCATGCGGCGGCGTGCTATTTGACGCTGCATATTGCGGATGCGCCCCTTGACTTGCGGATCACCCTCATCTTCCTTGGCTTCCTTGCGCAGATCTTCCCGGGACATGCGCAACTGGCGTGCGTGATTCCAGATCTGGAAAGGCACATCGATGACGACGATCAGCAACATGGCACCGACGATCAGTATAAAAGTCAGGCCGATCAATCTGCTCATGCTGATCAGGCTGGTATCCAGCGGCATGCCAACCAGATCGAGTACATCCTGCTTGTGACTCCAGATAATCCCGGCAGCAACACCACCAATGACCATCACCTTGGCGATGGCCTTGACTAGCTCGATCAATCCGCGCGATGAAAATATTCTTTTGAGTCCATTCACCGGATTGAGGCGTTTCAAATCCGGAAACAGTGCTTTGGAGCTGAAAAGCCACCCGCTGAGCAGCATGGGAGCCACCAGTGCTATGATCACCAGCCATCCCAGCAGAGGCGCAATGGCCAATAGTCCGTCGAGCGCCAGTTGAAACAGCCTGGGCAGCAACAACGCCGGATTGAAGGCAACCTCCTGTTCCATTCGCAGGCCGCTTTCCAATACGGCAGACAACTTCTGAATGATGATCGAACCGATCACCCACAAGCTGCTGGAAGCCGCGATCAGCAGGGTAAATGTGGTCAATTCCTGCGAACGCGCTACCTGCCCTTCTTCTCTGGCTTTTTCCAGGCGTCTGGGCGACGCGGGTTCGGTACGTTCAAGATCGTTATCGTCTGCCATGGCGGATTCCTCTCGATGAACCGGAATTATCCGCACTCCCCTGGAAAGTGATGTGGCAAACAAACGAAGATTTAGGTTGCTAATCGGATGATTCTGGAGGGAAATCCAAATAGAAAAAAGATAAAGATGTATTGATTGTTACGCCTGATCAGGCGAAAACAAGGATGGCAGGTAACTCTGTATTACCACAAACTACATCGGATCATTACGACTTGCCTGGCTGAAGAAATGCCATTTCTGCTATCTGGTCATCTATCAGACCAGTCTTGCAAGGCGGGTACCTTACCCTATAAAATAAGAATCGTTCTCATTTTATTTTTGTGTCCGCATATGTGCCTGACCAATGACGAGGGGAGCGCTGTGCCGGCCACTGACCTTGCTGCACACCAAATCCATATTCTGTATACCGACCATCACGGCTGGCTGTATAACTGGTTGCGCCACAAACTGGGCAATGCCTGCGATGCTGCGGATATTGCGCAAGATACGTTCATGCGCATACTTACCCGGCAACAGCCTGTGCATCTGAATGAGCCGCGCGCTTATCTTTCTACCATTGCGCATGGTCTGGTTATCGATCACTGGCGTCGGCGTGAGCTGGAACGGGCCTGGCTGGAAACGCTGGCGTCATTGCCGGAGCCTGAAGCGCCTGCACCCGAGACGCGACTGATCTTTCTGGAGGCATTGATCGAGATCGACAGGTTGCTCGATTCGCTCAAACCACGGGTACGTACTGCTTTCCTGCTGGCCCAGCTCGACGGGCTGACCTGCCCGCAAATTGCCGAGCACCTGGGGGTATCACTCTCCACAGTGGAACGCTACATCACCAAAGCGCTGCGCAGTTGCTACACGCTGCGTTTCGAACCATGACCAACGAGGTTTCTTCACAGGAAGGTACTGCGCAAGCAACGGAAGCATCGCATCACGGCGCTGATCGGCTCCCCGAATCTGTCGTTGATGCTGCCATCTCCTGGGCAGTCCGGCTCGACTACAACACGCCTACTGTTGCACAGCAACAGGCGTTCGAATGCTGGTTGCAGGCTGATCCTTTACATGGCCTTGCCTGGCAGCGTGTGCATTCTCTGAAGGGATTCCAGTCTGATCTGGGTGAGCTGCCACCCAGGCTGGCGCATGACACATTACAAACCGCACAACGTCATCGTGAACGTAGCGGCTTGAGCCGTCGCAACGTCATCAAGCTGTTGTCACTGGCGGGTTTTGCGCTGAGCACGGGTTGGATTGCACGTGAAAATACGCCGTGGCAGCGCCTGCTTGCCGATGCCAGTACTGCTACCGGTGAGCAGAAAACACTGCAGCTGGACGATGGCAGCGTCATCGTACTCAACACTGACAGTGCCGTCAGTACCGACCTGGCCGGGCTCCGCCGTCTCGTTGTACTGTGGCGCGGGGAAATTCTCATTACGACCGGGGTTGATACCGGTATTGCGATGAAACGTCCATTCTGGGTACATACGCCCTTCGGCCGGATACAGGCGCTGGGTACGCGTTTCGTGGTCCGCCTGGAAAGGGATCGTGCTCGTATCAGTGTGCAGGAAGGTGCTGTGGAACTGCATCCGGTGAATGGTGGTTTTCCTGTCACCGTGCAACCCGGTGAGAGTCGCTGGCTGGCTGAGGAAGGTACCCTGCCGGCGGATTTGCAGGGCTTTGAAGCGGACAGCTGGCAAAAAGGCGTCATCGCCGGCAGGAACATTCGTCTGCAGGATCTGCTGAGTGAGCTATCGCGTTACCGGCCCGGTTACATCACCTGCGATCCAGGAGTAGCCGATCTGCGTCTGTCCGGCCTTTTTCATGTGAAGGAAACCGACCGGACACTGCAATTCCTCACACAGATTCAGCCGATCAGTGTGACTTACCGTACCCGATTTTGGGTTTCAGTAGGACCACGAGATTTTCACTGACGGGAAAAACAGGGAAGAAAAAAAGGCTGCAAAAAAATTTTCAGAAAAATGAAGGGGTTTTGATCCTCGTTCGGCTTAACAGGTAGGAAGACCATTAATAACTTACCTTGTTGAGACTGAAAAATGACCCTGAGCCGTTTACCTTTCCCCGGTGTGGAATACCGGAACCGATTCATCCAACTGTTTTCCCGCTTGCAGCACAAGCTGCTGACTATTACCCTGCAGGGCATCCTGTTGAGCTTGCTTGTCAGCATAACGGTACCGCTGTTGCATGCTGCTGCGGTCGAGATGGCTGCGGCACCGCCGGCTGCCGACGAAATCCACACTTTTAACGTGCCCGCCGGCCCGCTGGATGCAGCGCTGGATCATTTCGCGCATACCGCTGGCGTCAATCTTTACTATGATGCTGCGCTACTTGATGGCCGGCAATCCAAAGGATTATCCGGCAATTACAGTATTGCCTCTGCGTTGAGTCGGTTGCTGGCCGGCAGCGGTATCGAAGCTGCTCCCCAGCCGGGTGGTGGCTATTTACTGCACCAGAGAACGACTGAGAGTGGCAAGGTGACGCTACCATCGTTACAAGTAACCAGCACTCCTCTAGGTTCCATTACTGAAGGAACAGGCTCATATACCACCGGTGCTACTAACAGCTCTACCGGACTTGAACTTACTTTACGTGAAACACCTCAATCCATTACGATCATGACTCATGATCGTATGAGAGATCAAGCATTAACTAATCTTGACCAAGTCTTAGAGCAAGTTGTAGGAATTGAGCCAGATAGAAGAAGTGCTATAGGTGGCGATACTGTCGGATATTACGCTCGTGGATTCGCTGTTCAGAATTATCAGGTTGATGGCGTAATCAGGCCCGGTGGGTTATATGGTTTTTTTGAGGATACTGTCGATATGATCGCCTATGATCGTATCGCGGTGGTCCGTGGCCCCTCTGGCTTGATGACAGGTACAGGGACACCTTCTGCAACCATTAATATCATCAGAAAAAAACCAACAGAAACTTTTCAGGCAAATGTATTGGCTAAAACAGGTTCCTGGGATCTCTATCGGATGGAAGCAGATGTCGCAGGGCCATTAATTGAAAGTGGGAGGATACGAGGCAGGTTGGCAGCAGCCACCCAAGTAAATGATACATTCGTTGATCGCGAACACATCAAACGAAATGCTATATACGGTATCGTCGAAGCTGATGTCACTGATGCCACGAGACTTTCCGCAGGAATCGAATATCAAAAGTTCGATAATAAAGGTGCTTCTCGTGGTGGTGTTCCCCTATTTTACACTGATGGTTCTGAAACAGACTTAAGTCGGTCAACCAACTCCGGCACAAACTGGTCGAACTTTGGTCGAGACAGCCTGAACGCATTTGTCTCCTTGGAACATTTCTTCACGGATGATTGGCGTGTAAAAGTGGATGTTGAACATAAAAATGCATCCTATGACCAAAAATTTGGTTACGCCTATGCAGGTGCCATCGACAGGAATACAGGAGGTGGAGCTTCCACTTACATAACCCGCTTTACCGGGGATGTAAAAATGGATGCTGTTAATGCAAGCTTGCTCGGCGCGTTTGAATTGTTTAACCGGAAACAGGAACTGGCGTTAACCGTCTTCCATGCCTCCTACCGTTCCAAGGCGCCTGATTATCCTATTTGGCATAGTGGCAGCCCTTATAGGGAGCCGATCAATAATGTGTATGATTTTTATGCATCGGGTACTTGGCCGCAACCAGACTTATCGTCCACTGGTACGACCAATGGCAATCATGTCGATACCACAGCAATATCCGGTGTTTTGCGTATAAAGCCCGTCGACAGAGTTTCACTGATCTTGGGTACACGAATCACTAACTGGGATCATACTCGTTGGAGTAAGAACGGTGACAATCCAAAAACAAAATCTCGTGCTACTAAAGAAACTGGTGTCATTACACCCTATGGTGGTTTGGTCGTAGATCTCACCGATCATTGGTCGGCCTATGCCAGCTATACCAATGTTTTTGAGCCACAAAGCGTAAAGAACCTAAGTGGCGATTTCTTGAAACCTCTGGAAGGCAATAACTACGAACTGGGTGTAAAAGCAGCATACCTGAATGGAAGGCTCAACGTCAGCGCTGCTATCTTCCAGATGCATCAGAGAAATTATCCAGTCCAGGAGGGTTTCCAGGTATTTGCACCAGATGGCAGTCGGGCTTATCGAGGAGAAAAAGTCAAGGCAAACGGATATGAATTGGAGATCGGCGGCCAACTTCTACCCGGTTGGCAGGTCGCGGGGGGCTTTACTCACGCAAAACTGGAAGGTACTGAACGTGCACCTCTTTCGCTCACACGTATCCCAGAAAACACTTTCAAGCTGTTCAGCTCATATCAACTTAGCGGTATTCTGCGTGGCTTGACTGTTGGCGGAAATCTCAAGTGGCAGGATTCCGTACATTTAGACGGAATTGGGCCTAACCGCGAAGATTTCAAGCAAAAAAGTATTTTCCTAGTAGACGCTATGGTTCGATATGCATTACGAGATAACATCACAATTTCCCTTAATCTTAACAATATTTTCGACAAGACATATTACGATGGCATTGGTAATGGAATTTCACGGTATGGGATACCTCGGAACTTTCAGTTATCCCTACGCTATGAACTTTAGTTTTATATAGTTTGATCGTTCCCACGTTTCACGTGGGAATGCAACCCGCCTTGCTCCAGCGGGGCATACTGGCCGCGGAGCGTAGGAAACATCAGCTATTCAGTTACGGTGCAACTTTATCCAGCTGGATTTTTCGAGCGGTGCGGTTCGTATCCCATCACATCCTTGCATATTAAAAACAAATGTTTTAATATGCAAGGATGATAAAACGCAGTATCTCCCAATCAGTCATACAGGCTTTGAAACGGCAAGCCGCTGTAGCTCTTATCGGGCCGCGTCAGGTTGGCAAGACCACATTGGCGCTTGATCTTGCCGAAGAAAGGAACGCTGTTTATCTTGATCTTGAAGCTATGCCAGATCGGGAAAAGCTTGGCAATGCCAGTTTATTTCTGACACATAACGAAGACAAGTTGGTTATCCTCGATGAAATTCACCGGATGCCGGAAATCTTCCAGACCTTGCGTGGGCTGATTGACCAAGGCAGACGGAAAGGTTTGAAGACTGGCAGGTTCCTTATTTTAGGGTCGGCTTCCATTGATTTACTGCGCCAGTCTGGAGAAACGCTGGCCGGGCGGATTGAATACATCGACATGGAGCCTTTAAACGTACTGGAAACGGGCTCCAGAAGCAAACCCGATCCCACAAAGCTTTGGGTGCGTGGTGGTTTTCCTGATAGCTATCTTGCAGTCAGTGATGAAGACAGTTATGCCTACCGGCGCAATTTTGTCCGCACCTATCTGGAACGGGATGTGCCGCAATTCGGGCCGCGTATCCCGGCAGAAACACTGGAGCGTCTTTGGACCATGTTGGCTCATAGTCAGGGACAGTTACTCAATGCCTCCAAACTGGCCGGTAGTTTGTCCACCTCGGCTCCCACCGTTAGCAATTACATAGATTTGCTGGTCGATCTGCTGCTGGTGCGACGATTGCAGCCGTTACACGCCAACACTAAAAAGCGTTTGGTCAAAGCCCCGCGTGTTTATATACGCGATAGCGGTATCGCGCATGTTTTACTGGGGCTTGCGGATTATAACCAGCTCTCCGGTCATCCGGTATTCGGAGCAAGCTGGGAAGGTTTTGTGATTGAAAATTTGCTATCCGTTGCGCCACCGCAAACGAAAGCCAGCTTCTATCGCACTTCAGCAGGTGCGGAAATCGATTTGATACTGGAACTGCCTGGCGGCAAAATATGGGCACTCGAAATCAAGAGTGGCCTTACCCCGAAATTGGTGAAAGGTTTTCATAATGCGCTTGAAGATATACAGCCGGATCGCAGTTTTGTCGTGTATTCGGGGAAAGATCGTTACCCGGTAACGGAAGAAACAGAGGTCATTGGCTTATATGAGTTGGCGGAGGAGTTAGCACGGTAGAAATCAGCGCTACTTTAAAGCCTGTATTCAAATGTCTCGCCACGACTGGCTACCGTCGAAGATTACGCGCGTATGCTCGCTTATGCGATAAAAATCGATTTGGGCCGTACATCCACTGAAGGCCAGGAACCCACCAGGGTTGAGGTGTGTTTTAACCAACACGAAGTGTGGCGGCAAATGTAGGTTACAGATGCCTGCCAACATCTTGACGATAGTGCAGAATGCGGATGATGGCTACACCAAAAATCTCTATTCAATAGTAAACAGTATGGCTGTCCAACGTGGCGATGACGGTAATCTGATCGGATGTAGCTACAGTCTTGTCCTTGAAGTGGTGTTTCGACCAACTCGGTACAAACAGCTTTCAATGTATCAATGTAACTCACGGCCTGTGCTGCACCCCATTGCTGAAAGGTGTAGTTGAAAATTTCATCAAGATCGCATTGCGCGGCCGGGCTGAGACGATATTCAGCCATTGTTGGCCTACTTATGCTGCGCCAGCTTGCGCTTTTTAAACTGGTCAAAATCAAATGGCTGCGGTTCTCCACTTTGCTCACCCTCGATGAACGTGGCTCGGATAGTATTGATTTCGGCCATTCATTCCTGTTCGCGCCGAATGAGGTCACGGATTAGTTCACTATCGTTTGTGAACCGTCCGGCTTCGACTTGTGCGGTAATCCAAGCGTTTTGCTGATCGGTAAGAGAGATGGTCTTACGCACAGTTGCCATGATCATAGCTCCTTATGTTGTTTAATAGAGTGTATGAAAATATCATATTATAAACATAATTTTTCATCGTAAAACTAACTCTGGTTTGAAACCCCGCCCTTCAGGGCGTGAGCCGGACCTCGGCCTGAAGCTCTGTCGCGGTTCAGTGGACTGAACATAGATCGACCGTGCAGAAGAGTTAGCAATTTTGGTGGTTGTCAGCCGGTAGGTGAAACTGCTATGTACCCGATTGCACGCTTGGCACGCTGTCTGTCTGTGTCCAAAACTGTGGTTTTTAGGTAACTATCAGTAATAAGATTCCAGGTATACCCTGTGCGATATCGGAGCATGAAATCCGAGCTCTATTCTGAACCCGGAATAGCTTCTGAGGAAATACCAACTCATTCCGTCATCTGGATTGTTTCCTGCCATCGTTTTACCTCTATCACCTTTAAGCCAGTTGCCTGTAAATTAGCCAGCCGTCTGAAACATCAGGCCGGCATGTTCTCGCATCTTATGGAAGCGAATGCCGGGCCAGTTTTCTTCGGCTACGCTGATTTCGGCGGAAAATGAAGCCAGAAAAGTAGGCGCATTCACCGCATCGTAGGCGATACGGTGAGCATTGGCATCGATGAAACGCTGCAGTTCCTGAGGCGTTTCAGCAGTTACCCATCGTGCCAGTTGGTATTTAGCCGGAGCAATGCGTGCCTCGACACCGTATTCATGTTTGAGACGGTGGGTGACGACTTCAAACTGCAATACACCGACCGCACCCAGCAGCAGCATGCTGCCGATATGTGGGCGAAATACCTGTATGGCACCTTCCTCACCTAACTGCGCCAACCCCAGTTTGAGCTGCTTGCTGCGTAACGGATCAGCGATTTCGACCGTTTGAAAAATCTCCGGTGCAAAAAAGGGCAGTCCGGTAAATTGCAGATGATCTCCTTCGGTCAGGGTATCGGCCAGTTGCAGTGTTCCGTGGTTGGGGATGCCGATGATATCGCCCGCGTAAGCTGTTTCCAGCAGTTCACGCCGTTGTGAAAGAAAGGAAACAACTGTGCTGGTACGCACATCCTTGCCGCTGCGCACTACCTTGAGATTCATTCCTCGTCTGAATTCACCCGAACAAATCCGCACGAAAGCAATGCGATCCCGGTGGGCGGGGTTCATGTTGGCCTGAATCTTGAAAACCACACCGGAAAATTTCTTTTCGGCGGGCTGAATTTCGCGTTGGATGGCTTTGCGTGATCCTGGCGGTGGCGCCAGTTCAACCAGTGTATCGAGCACTTCCTGTACGCCGAAATTATTGATGGCAGAGCCGAAAAATACTGGTGTCTGCTGCCCGGCAAGAAATGCTGTCTGATCGAATGCCGGTGCTGCGCCGGTAATCAGCTCGATTTCCTGGCGAGCCTGTTCGAGATTTGCGCCGAAACGTTCTGAAATTGCCGGATCTTCCAGATTGGTGATGATGGCTGTCTCTTCCTGTTCGACACGATCCATGCCGGCGCGAAAGACACGCATCAGTTTGTGGCGTAGATCATATACGCCATGAAAACGCTTGCCCGAACCCACCGGCCAGGTGAACGGAATTACGTCCATGCCGAGTGTACGTTCGATTTCGTCGATCAGATCGAGTGGCTCGCGTACTTCCCGATCCAGTTTATTGACGAAGGTAATGATCGGGGTATTGCGGGCACGGCATACCTGCAGCAGGCGCAAGGTCTGTGATTCCACACCATTGGCTGCATCGATGACCATGAGCGCGGCATCGACGGCGGTCAGTACCCGGTAAGTATCTTCGGAAAAATCCTGGTGGCCGGGGGTATCCAGCAAATTGATCACACAATCGCGGTACTCCATTTGCATGACCGAGCTGGCAACGGAGATACCGCGCTGCTTTTCAATTTCCATCCAGTCGGAAGTGGCATGACGGCTGGCTTTACGTGCTTTGACACTCCCTGCGATATGAATGGCACCGGCAAACAACAGCAGTTTTTCCGTGAGTGTGGTTTTACCGGCATCCGGGTGAGAAATAATGGCAAACGTCCGACGACGTTTAACTTCATGGTCGATCGTCATTGAAAATCCTGAGACTCCTGAGAAACTGAATGATAAAGATGACAATAAGTAGTGTGGCTGGCGCTGAACCGGCTGACAGCCGGATAAACTTCCCGGCAGATTGGCATGACGTGCGGACAGCGCGGATGAAAATGACAACCTGGTGGCACATTGGCAGGTGAAGGAGGCTCTCCCTGTAACCGGATGATCTCACGCTGGCTTCCGGGTTCATACGTCGGTACGGCGGACAACAATGCCTGAGTGTACGGATGTTTGGGATCATCCAGCACTTCTTCAGTACGCCCGCTTTCCACGATTCTCCCCAGATACATGACCGCGACTTCATCCGCCAGATAATCCACGACGGCTATATTATGGGTGATCAGCAAATAGGCAAGTTTGTGCTCCTGTTGCAGTGTTTTCAGCAGATTGAGTATCTGTGCCTGTACCGAAACATCCAGTGCACTGGTCGGTTCGTCGCAGATCAACAGTTGTGGATCAACCGCCAGTGCACGTGCGATAGCAATCCGCTGGCGCTGGCCGCCGGAAAACTCATGCGGGTAGCGCCATTTGGCTTCTGCCGGTAAACCTACCTGCATCAGCAAGGTATCGACATCGTGCTGATTTTTTTCACTGGCGGCGATTTTATCCGAATTTCTGCCAAGCGCCCGTATTCCTTCTTCGATGATTTCGACGATACGCATGCGCGGATTGAGCGACGAATAAGGGTCCTGAAAAATGATCTGGAATGCAGAGCGTTTTTGCAGCAGTTGTTTACGATCCAGATCGCGTAATTCCTTATCCTGCAGACGAACACTGCCCGATGTCACCGGGATGAGCTGCATGATTCCTTTGCCTACCGTGGTTTTGCCACAACCAGATTCTCCCACCAGTGCCAGCGTTCTGCCGCCGTCAATTTGCAGTGATACGCCATCTACCGCTTTGACATGGCCTGCTACCCGTTTGAATAATCCTTTGTGCACCGGGAAATGTATTTTCAGATCATCCACACGTAAAAGTGGTTTGCTCTGAGTCGAATCAGAGGTATGGCTGCTGAGCGGAAGATCATCCAGTGTAGATCGTGCTGTCCCGGATAACGATTGAAGCCGGGATTGAGGCGACCGTTCCGTGGAATCGTCCGAATAAAGATGGCAGCGGACATGATGCTGCGGTGCGGTTTCCACCCACGGTGGAATGATCTGATGACATTTTTCCCATGCCCGGTCACAGCGATCAGCAAAACGGCAACCGGTAAATACTTTTGAAAGAGCCGGAACATTCCCCGGGATGACAATCAGTCCCTGATCGCGTTTCTTTCTTGTCGGCAGTGCCGCAAACAGCTTGTGTGAATAAGGATGTGCCGGTGACTGGAAAAAACGTTCTTGATCTGCTATTTCAATGATTTGGCCTGCGTACATCACAGCAACGCGATGTGCCATTTCTGCTACTACACCCAGATCATGGGTGATCAGAAGAACAGCCATGTTCTCCTGCTGCTGCAAGCCACGCATGAGATCGAGTACCTGGGCCTGAATCGTCACATCCAGTGCGGTCGTGGGTTCATCTGCGATGAGGAGTTCCGGTTTGCCTGCCAGTGCCATCGCGATCATGACACGCTGTTTCATGCCGCCTGAGAACTGGAACGGATACTCTGCCATGCGTCGGGCGGGATCAGGAATGCCTACTTGACGCATAAGTTCCAGAATGCGTATCTGTAACGCCGCACCACGTAAACCGGAGTGCTGCAGTAAAACTTCTCCGATCTGTGCACCGGTGGTCATCACCGGATTCAGGCTGAGCATCGGTTCCTGAAAAATCATGCCGATACGATTACCGCGTACTTTACGCATGACGGATTCCGGCAGGGTCAGCAGTTCATCTCCGTTCAACCGGACACTGCCATGCACGATTTCTCCGGCATCGGGCAGCAGGCGCATGATCGAAAGAGCCGTGATGGATTTTCCGCTGCCGGATTCCCCCAGCAGCGCGAATGTTTCGCCCGGATGGATGGCAAGTGACAGCCCGTCCACAGCGCGTACCGGTTGCCGGCCGGTATGCAGCAGCACCCGGAGATCCGTTACTTCGAGCAGCGCTGTCATGTACGGGAGGTGTTTTTGTCTGAAGGCAATGTTCCGGCCGTTTCTGCCATGGCCTGTTCTTCAGTCTGATTGTTGAGCAATCCGTTTGGATCGCCAGCTAATGTCCGGTTGCGCGGGTCGAATGCGTTTTGTACTGCATCAGAAAAAAGATTGGCGCTCAGCACCAGGGCAAACATGAAGGTGAAGGCGGCAAACAATGTCCACCAGACCATGGGTTCACGTGCCATTTCCAGTCTGGAAGCATTGATCATCGTTCCAAAACTGATGGTCGAGGGATCTACCCCCACACCCACATAGGAAAGTACTGCCTCGGCCAGCACCAGGCTGCTGAAATCCATAACAGTGGTAATCAGGACGATATGAACGACGTTCGGTAAAATATGGCGGCTAAGAATACGCCAATGGGACACGCCGAATGCATGTGCTGCCTGAATATATTCCATCTCGCGCAGCTTCAGGGTTTCTCCGCGCAGCAGCCTGCACAATCCCGTCCAGCTGGTAATGCCCAGGATGATGCAAAGAAACAGCAGGCGCAGATCAGCACGTGCGGCAGCAGTATCGAGCATGTCGGCATGCGTTTCGATATAGACTTGCATCATCAGTACCGCTGCGGCAATCAGCAATACACTGGGGATGGAGCTGAGCGTGGTGTAAATATACTGGATGACATCATCGATCCAGCCGCGAAAATAGCCTGCGGCAATTCCCAGCAGCAGGGCGAACGGCAGCATGATCAGTGTTGTCATCGTTCCAATGACAAGGCCGGTTCGAATGCTTTTGAGGGACAAATACAATACATCCTGGCCGACCTTGTCTGTTCCCAGCACATGATAGTGCATCGCCAGTGCCACGATTGCGCCACAGGCAGCCAGAATGATCGCGAGTGTCATCAGGATGGCACGCCAGGGTATTTCAGTTGCGCCACGCCATATCGCGGTTTGCATACGAACAAACGAAATCCGGTATTGTCGTGCTTTTACACCGCCCAAACCGGCGACCAGCCCGATCCAGATCAGCAATCCCGCGCCAGCGCCGGAAGCGGATCGCCATAAAATATCTTCTACCAGCTCCGTTTCCGGGTATTGCAAATGTGCGCCACCATGCACCAGACGGGCAAAGTCTCTGATCTGATTTCCATCAGGCGTTGTGATCGTTTCTTTCGCGTAGAGATGAGCCGACAGCGGCGCGGAATAGGTTTTTTCCGTTTGCAAACGCAGCGGCGCAGCCAGCAGATCGAGCAGACTCAGTACTTCTGCACTGTATAGCTGTTTTCCATCACTACTACGCACGGATTGTTCCAGAACCGGGCGAAAATGAACCGTATCGAGCAATCCGATCAGAATGAAACATAGCAGGATGGTCAGTGCCGACATTCCACTGGCGCTATGTGTAACCTTGCGCCACGATGCCAGCACATACACATGTCGTCTGGCATAAATACCGAAAGCAATACCTGCCGCCAACAGCAGATAAATCAGTGCGTCTGTCCAGAGTATGACGGGATCGAAAGACATCATGGCTAGAATGAAATTCAAACGGTAACAGGCGCTATTGTAGTGCAATAACAACCGGTGACATCAATCAGGATAGAAGGATGGGGTGACGTATCGCGGTTTTCAGTATTAAAGTCGACGATGATCAGGCCGTTTACCTGTAAACCCGTCGCCTGGTTGAATACGGTGTCAGCAGAAACGCTGGAAAAATATTCCGGTATTAATTAAAGTTTTGCGATCAGCGGCCGTTAGACGAGCGTACTATACACGGATGTTCATTTTAGAAGGAAATTCGATCGTGAAAATAAATCAGATACCCCCGGGACGTACAGAGACCGTTGCCGGTGGTTCGCAGAAAAAAATGGACAGAGCAAACAGCGCTAAACCGGGTGCAGTTGGCGAAAGCAATAACGTCCATATCAGCTCACTTTCAATGAGCATCCAGTCGCTGGATGCGAGCAGTGAAACGATGAATACTGCAAAGGTGGCTGAAATCAAACAGGCAATCAGTGAGGGCCGTTTCAAGGTCAATCCGGAAGTGGTTGCAGATCGCCTGCTGGAAACAGTGAAAGAATTGATTCAAAACAAACGATAGATCCAGAATGAACAACATACAGACGAACACCCGGGATCAGGATTCACTGGAATATATTCTCCAGCTTGAACTGGACAATATTCGTTTGTTTCTTGAGCTTCTCGAGCATGAGCGAAACCTGCTTGCTGCAGGAAATCTGGATGATCTGGCTTTGCTGGTTGCTGACAAGGATCGGCTGATTGACCAGTTTGCACGGCTGGATATGCGCCGCAACCGCTTTCTGAATGCTGCCGGTTTGCCTGAAGGTACGCAGGGAATGAATGCCTGGGTATCTGGCAGCGATGAAGAATCGACAGTTGCTCGTGACTGGGAAGAACTGCTTGGCCTTGCTGATCTGGCAAAACAGCTCAATCAAACCAATGCAGTCATTACTTCCAGCTGGCTGCAATATACACGTCGAACATTGAACGCCCTGCATAGTGCTGCAGGACGCCCTCCGCTCTATAACACCAAAGGTCAAACGACCTGACGAATCCCCTGCCTTCGCTTGGGAGATGTTTCACGTGAAACATCTTTCAGCAGAAGCTGTCTTCTGGTAATGCCATGATCTTGTAATCACTGTCAGACAGGATTTATGGTGTTGCTGTATTTGTTCAATGGTGTATTTGTGCCAGTCTGATCAAATTCATATAAAATACTTTCGGTTTTTAAGCAAAATTTTCTTCAACCCGATCGCCTGTGTTTGTCCAGGTCGTGCTGTTAAATCAGCAGTCTGATATTTATGCATTTCTCGAAAGACTTTGACATCATCGTCGTGGGTGGCGGGCATGCTGGAACAGAAGCCGCTCTTGCTGCTGCACGTATGGGCCAGAAAACACTGCTCCTGACACAAAATCTGGATACCTTGGGACAAATGTCGTGCAATCCATCGATCGGAGGAATCGGCAAAGGTCATCTGGTTAAAGAAATCGATGCGTTGGGTGGTGCTATGGCTGCGGCAACTGATGAAGCCGGTATCCAGTTCCGGATACTCAATTCGAGCAAAGGTCCGGCTGTACGTGCAACCCGTGCACAGGCTGATCGTGTGCTGTATCGTCAAGCTATTCGCAGACGATTGGAAGCACAGCCTGATTTGTTACTGTTGCAGTCGACAGTCGATGATCTGCTGCTGAATGGTGACAAGATTACAGGCGTTGTCACACATCTCGGCATGACTTTCTCCGCGCGCGCCGTGGTGTTGACGGTGGGTACATTTCTGGGTGGCGTGGCGCATGTCGGTCATCAGAATTTTCAGGCCGGGCGAGCGGGTGATCCCGCATCGATCAGGCTTGCTCATCGTCTGCGTGAAATGAATCTGTCGGTCGGAAGGCTCAAAACCGGTACACCGCCACGTATTGATGCACGCACCATTGATTTCCGGATATTGCGCGAACAGCCGGGAGATGAGCCGGTGCCGGTCTTTTCGTTCCTGGGTAATATCACGCAGCATCCCCGGCAGATATCATGCTGGATGACTCGCACCAATGAAAGGACGCATGAAATCATTCGGACAGGGCTGGATCGTTCTCCGCTATATACCGGGAAAATAGAAGGTATCGGACCGCGTTACTGTCCGTCGATCGAAGATAAGGTAGTGCGTTTCTCTGAGAGAGATGCGCATACGATTTTCCTGGAACCGGAAGGATTGGAAACCAGCGAAATTTATCCGAATGGAATTTCGACCAGTCTTCCTTTCGATGTGCAGGTCGAGCTGGTTCGCTCCATCGCAGGGCTGGAAAATGCACATATCATCCGACCGGGTTATGCAATCGAATATGATTATTTCGATCCGCGTGCGCTCAAAAAATCTCTCGAAACCAAAGTGATCGACGGGTTGTTTTTTGCAGGTCAGATCAATGGCACCACCGGTTACGAGGAAGCCGCTGCCCAGGGCTTGCTTGCCGGATTGAATGCCAGCCTAAAAATAAAGGAGCAGGAACCCTGGTGTCCGAGTCGTGACGAGGCTTATATTGGTGTGCTGGTCGATGATCTGGTTACCCGTGGCGTCACGGAGCCTTACCGGATGTTTACCAGTCGAGCGGAATTTCGTTTGCAATTACGAGAAGATAATGCTGACATGCGGTTGACCGAAACCGGCCATCGGCTGGGTCTTGTAAGCGAAGAACGCTGGCAGGCTTTTGCTGCCAAGCGTGAAGCCATAGAAACAGAGAAAACGAGACTGCGTAATACCTGGATTTCCCCCGGTACCTTGAGTAAATTGCAAACACCGGATCAGCCAGCTGATGATCGTTCATATTCGCTGTATGATCTGTTGCGGCGTCCCGAAATTGGTTATGCAGAACTGGTTTCACTATTCGCTAGAGGTCAGTCTGTGATTGACAGCCAGGTTGCTCAGCAAGTGGAAATCGATGTCAAATACGAAGGTTACATAGAACGGCAGAGGCAGGAAGTCGTTCGCCATGCGCAGCATGAAGCCATGATTCTGCCAAAAGATATGGATTACCGTGCTGTACGGGGGCTTTCCAACGAAGTAACGCAGAAACTCAATCAGCATCAGCCGGAAACGATAGGCCAGGCAGCACGGATTTCCGGTATTACACCAGCAGCCATATCCTTACTGCTGGTACATCTGAAGCGTGGCATGGCACGCCAGGCAGTCAAACGGGAAGAAATGCATGAATCTGGAAAAACAGTTGCATGACGGTCTGGAAGCAATTCCGGAATTGTCCGCGGACACAGGGCACTTGTGCAGCAGGTTGTTACGCTATATCGAGCTTATCGCGAAATGGAACAGCACCCATAATCTGACTTCGGTCAGAAACCCCGAATCGATGATTACCCGTCACATGCTGGACAGCCTGGTCATTTTGCCGCATGTCAGCGGGCCAGGTATCGTCGATGTCGGCAGCGGTGCTGGCTTTCCCGGTATTCCGGTGGCGCTGGCACGTCCCGAATGGCAGGTAACCCTGGTGGAAAGTAATCAGAAAAAAGCTGCTTTTTTGTTGCAAGCCGTGCTCGAACTGGGTTTGCCAAATCTCTCGGTCAAACAGGGACGAGTGGAGAAAATAAAGCTGGAAAGCAAAGTGGATACCGTCGTTTCACGCGCATTTTCCAGTCTCGAACGCTTCATGAGCCTGTCGAAACACCTGAGTGAGAGCAATGCCGATCACTGTCGTTTCATCGCCATGAAGGGGGAATTTCCGGATATGGAGCTGATGCAGTTATCCCCGGAATTTGTCGTTGAGAAGATTGTTGCAGTCACCGTACCCGGGCTGAAAGCCAAGCGGCATTTGGTTGTGATCCGATACCAGCCTGGATGATGATTGTCGAATGGCATATAAAATCATCCCGTAAGCCTGCCGAAAATACAAAAATATAATCTGATGACCAGAATATTTGCCATAGCCAATCAGAAGGGAGGGGTGGGCAAAACGACTACCAGCATCAATCTGGCATCCAGCTTGGCAAGTATTGACAAACGGGTACTGCTCGTCGATCTGGATCCGCAGGGTAATACGACCATGGGAAGTGGCGTGGATAAACGCCTGCTGGATCGTACCGTTTATCAGATTCTACTGGGTGAACAGGTAGCAGCCGAAGTTCGCTTATCAACGAAACCGGGGAAATACGATTTGCTTCCGGCCAATCAGGAACTGGCTGGCGCAGAAGTGGAAATGGTGGCGCTGGAGCAGCGTGAATCCCGCCTGAAGAAGGCCCTGCAGGTGATTCAGGCAGACTATGATTTCATTCTGATCGACTGCCCTCCTGCACTGAATTTGCTGACACTGAACGGGTTGTGTGCGGCGCATGCCGTTATCATCCCCATGCAATGCGAGTATTATGCGCTGGAGGGGCTGAGTGACCTGGTCAACACCATCAAAAGAGTGAGAACGGGCTTCAATCCTGCGATCAGAATAGAAGGTCTGCTGCGAACCATGTTTGATCCGCGCAACCTGCTGGCACAGCAAGTATCCGATCAATTGAAGCAGCATTTTGGCGACAAGGTATATCGGACGATCATCCCACGCAATATTCGGTTGGCCGAGGCGCCTGGTTTTGGTTTGCCGGTGCTCTATCATGACAAACAATCTCGGGGGGCCCAAGCTTATCTTGAGCTGGCCAATGAAATTCTGGCAACCGCCAACTGATCGATAATCCGATCAGGAATCCATCGATGTTAATGATTTGATACAGTGACCATGGTAAAACCAAAAGGATTGGGAAGAGGGTTGGATGCATTATTAGCAGGCAATCCTCCGGAAACGGATTCCCTGCAGAATCTCGATGTGGGTTTGTTGCAATCCGGTAAATATCAGCCTCGAACCAGGATGGATGAAGCCTCCTTGCATGATCTGGCTGAATCGATCAAGGCGCAGGGAATCATGCAGCCGATACTGGTGCGTCCCCTTATGATGGGCGGCTATGAAATCATTGCCGGGGAACGCCGCTGGCGTGCCGCACAAATTGCAGGATTGGAACAGATTCCGGCAATCGTGCGCGAGGTGCCGGATGAATCCGCGCTGGCTCTGTCTCTGATCGAGAATATCCAGCGCGAAGATCTCAACCCGCTGGAAGCTGCACTGGGAATACAACGGTTGATCGAGGAATTCGGCATGACTCATCAGACTGCCGGGCAGGCGCTGGGATATTCCCGCAGTGCAATTTCAAATCTGCTGCGCCTGCTCAATCTGGCTGCACCCGTGCAGGATCTGATCATGCAGGGAGAAATCGATATGGGACACGGGCGAGCCCTGCTTGTGCTGGATGCCGGCAAGCAGCTGGAAGTCGCGCACCTGATCATACAAAAGCAGTTATCCGTACGTGAAACCGAAAACCTGCTCAAGCGAATGAATGAGATGCCTTCCGTAAAAAAACGGTCATTCCCGGATCGGGATCTGTTACGTCTTCAGGAAGATATCTCTGCCCGGCTGGGTGCCAATGTCATTATCAAACCCGGGAAAAAAGGGACTGGCAATGTCGTTATTCATTATGCCAGCCTGGAGCAGCTTGACGGCATACTGGCAAAATTCTAGGTCCTGTTAACACTATTTGTATTAAAATTACCGAATGGAAATATCTGCATCGCAATTCAAGCTTATTGAAAATCTACTGCCGATACAACGGGGTAACGTCACACTCTCGAATTTGGAAGTGCTCAACGCGATTCTGTATGTTGCAGAGCACGGCTGTAAGTGGCGTGGTCTGCCTGTGAAATTTGGCAATTGGCACAGCATTTACACGCGCGCCAACCGTTGGGCCAGGAATGGCGTCCTGGATCGGGTTTTCCTCGCGCTTCAGCAAAACAAGCTGATACAGCTGGAAGTGGATCACATGTCGCTGGATAGTACGATAGTCAAAGTCCATCCTGATGGTACTGGTGCACTAAAAAAAACGGTGTTCAAGCTATCGGTAAATCACGAGGGGGCTGGACTACCAAAATTCACCTGGTCGCGGCAGATGCCAGAACCGCGGTAGTGTTTTCGTTATCCCCCGGCCAGGCCGGTGATGCGCCAGAAGGACGAAAGTTGCTGAAAACCCTGGAGAATAAGGGATTCTCTGACACTCACGTGATCATGGATAAAGCGTATGAAGGGGATGAAACTCGACAGTTGGTACTTGATCTGGGGATGATTCCAGTGGTGCCACCAAAAGCAAATCGTGTATCGCCCTGGGAGTACGATGTTGAAATGTACAAAAAGCGTAATGAGGTGGAACGGCTGTTTCGTCGCCTGAAGGGTTTCAGAAGAATCTTCTCTCGCTTTGACAAGTTGGATTCAGTTTTCCGATTCTTCATCCATTTCGCTCTGATTGTAGATTATTTGATTAGTGTTAACAGGCCCTAGCAAATTCAAGGGAAATTCACACTTGACGAACTTTAATATCACTTCCATTTTTCGAGGAGGAGAATTCAGTGTGCCGCTAGACTGGATTGATTTCAATACAAATTTCAATTTTGATGCTTATACAGTTCGGGCCAGGATCAAAGGGGATACGCTGGAAGTCAGTAAAATATACGATTGGGCAAGAAAGGGAAAAACACACAATAATGAAAAGCCACTCTCTGCTATTACATTGCTTAATAAAATCTGTGCTCCCAAAAGTAATAATCAGCGGCTCTGACTATAGTAATGAAACCATCTGAATGTAACCAAACAAAACATTTATTTGGTTACATTCTTTTATAAGAAATACTGGAAACAACGTTTTATCAGAGAAGCACTACTCTGGGTGTTAGTCAGCTGTCATTCCACCTAATATCTCAACCAGGTCTGGCAACAGTTGCCGCAGTTCTTCCGTCATCAGAAAAAAATTGCTGTCAAACTGCTCTTCGGCTGTTTCAGCCGGTTCCCGGTCGATATCGAGCAAAGTCAGCCGTTTCAGCTGCAGATTTTCATCCAGAATGAACGAGATTTTGTCTCGCCAGGTCATCGCCAGCCTGATGACTTCCTTACCCGTCCGGACATGCCGGGTGATTTCCTGTGGATCGGGCGACTGCCGGATATAGCTCACTGAAACCTTCTTATCCTCACGACTGCGGAAAATACTGTCACTATCGACCGAAAAAATGGCAGGCGGATCATCGCCTGAAAGCCATGCCGTCATGGCGGATGTCGGTGCCATAGTTGTCCTGATGCGTTTCAGCCCGATACCAGTCGATTTGATGAATGCTTCAATCAGGGCATCCGCTTTAGAAGCACTTGCGCCTTCAACAATGAACCAGCCACCCACCGGATCGATCCATGCATGACTCCGCTGCCGGATGGCAAACGCACGCGACAACAGTTCACGATAAGCCGCTTCCTTGATTTCTTTCATTTGTTTGCGGCCAGGCGCATAACCCTGATGCGATTCCATTTCCTGAGCACGCACTTTGGCCAGCTGATTGACGACGGATGCAGGCAGTAGCTTTTTCTCAGTTCCCAGCGCAATCAGCATCTGCTGTCCATAGCTGTAAACCAGATCGGCCTCTGCGATCCCCGGTGGAACCCACCCCCGGCTTTGGGGTTCCAGCCCCAGACAACCCTGCAAGGTTTGTTTTGCCAGATACGCTTCAAGTTCGTCCGAGGTAATCACTTCACCGGCAAGACGGTAAATCAGTAAATTTCTAAACCACATATACTCGTATCAATCGAAAATTCCATCAGAACAGAAGGCAAGAAATGCAGTATAAAAAGAAGAATCGCTCACAGCTGGAGGTTGCATGACTGGCAAAGAGGGTAATCTTTGTTTTTGTGCAAAGCAGATTCCGAAAAGCTGTTTTTTTGGCGCCCTGGAGACGAATCGAACGTCCGACCTACCCCTTAGGAGGGGGTCGCTCTATCCCCTGAGCTACCAGGGCGGGGGCTGCATTTTACGCCAAAATGCCGGGTGAACGAAATCCATAGCTGCTCCCGGAACAGGAAGAAATCAGCCTGCTACCAGATTTCCCACCAGGATTTTCCTTTCACTGCGCCGGAATCTGTGAGATAGATACTTTCCGGGAAATTTTTTCTGATGACCTTTTCCACGTCTTCACGCAAATCGGTCATACCGAGTTCACCGTAGGCTACCGCCATGATATACAAAGCATCCTCCGTGGCAGGGGTCTGCGGATATTCCTCCAGTATGAACTGGGCGCGCTTGATGGCAGCCACATAAGCTTTCCGCTTCATGTAATATTGTGCGACGTGAATTTCGCCTCTTGCCAGTGCATTGACCAGGTACGCCATACGCTGAAGCGCATCGGGCGTATATTTGCTGTCCGGATAACGTGTCACCAGTTGCTTCAGACTTTCGAACGACTCCCGTGAAGCTTTGGCATCCCGTTCACTCATATCCTGTTTGATGATCTTGTGAGTGATATATCCCATCAGGCCCTGATCATCGTTAAAGCTTGCCAGGCCCTTGATATAATAGGCGTAATCAATATTCTGGTGATGAGGATAAAGCTGGATGAACCGCTCTGCCGCAGCAATGGCTGAAGCGTGCTCCTGATCCTTATAATAGGCGTAGGCTATTTCGAGCTGCGCCTGCTGGGCATAACGTCCATAGGGGTAACGAGCCTCCAGTGCTTCGAACAGTTTGACCGCAGCTGCATAGTTACCTTCGTTGAGTTCGTTTTTAGCCTCGACATAGAACTTGCTCGCAGACCATTTACTGTGATCAACCGTTTTCTCAGATAAGATGCCGCATGCAGCCAGCATTACCACCAACCACCCTGCCAAAAATTGTCGCAACATGATGAACCGTCTCATTAACGAGCAAGATGGGCGCAATTATAGCGCAAAGCCCGACTCATCCGCAGCCGGCAGTCAGGAGAATGAAAACACCATCGAACTGACTGTACCCGATAATCTCGCAGGGCTGCGCCTGGATCAGGCCTTGGCGCAACTGCTTCCCCAGTGGTCACGCAGCCGGCTACAAGGATGGATCGAACAAAAATGTGTCAGCGTGGATAGCGCGGCAGCAACCTGCAAACAGAAGGTATGGGGAGGAGAATCCATTTGTGTGCTTGCCAGCCAGGCTGAAAACGATCAAAGCCATCAGGCAGAGGCCATTCCACTCAAAATCCTGTTCGAAGATGACCACCTGGTTATCATCGACAAACCTGCCGGCCTGGTCGTCCATCCGGGAAACGGTAACTGGCATGGAACCTTGCTGAACGCACTGCTCAATCATACCCCGCAGCTCAGCCAGGTACCACGCGCCGGTATCGTTCACCGGCTGGACAAGGATACCACCGGCCTGCTGGTCGTCGCCAAAACGATCGAGGCACAGTTCGATCTGGTCAGACAATTGCAGCAACGCACTGTCAAACGCCATTATCTCGCGCTCGTGCTGGGTAAACTTGAAAAAGATGGCGTAGTAGATGCGCCGATTGGCAGACACCCCATCCACCGCACCCGCATGGCAGTCGTTCAGAATGGCAAACCGGCACGCACGCATTACCGGGTGCTGGAAAAATTTACTGCCAGCACATTGCTGCACTGCAGCCTGGAAACCGGGCGCACACACCAGATTCGCGTTCATCTGCTGTCCATCGGCCATCCACTTGCAGGAGATCCAGTATATGGCAGAACATCCCCTGATCCATCGACAGCAGATGCAGTTGTACGCCTGCCCAGACAAGCGCTGCATGCCTGGCAGCTCGAACTGACACACCCTCACAGCGGGCAAATTCTACTTTGGGAATCCCCGCTGCCGGACGATATGGCCACTTTATTGCAGGCAATACGCAACCTGCCTCATTCCTCTGTTTCCAGGCCACTATGAACGGAATTTGTTTACCTGTTCTCCATGAACTTCGTCCAAAACGCAGATAAACCATGGTTTTCTGCCCGAAATAAAACGGTCGGCCTATTTATTCGATGCCAGCCCGACGGTACAATGTCACCCTTCGTACTTGCCTGATTTTTCCCAGTCGGGCACATGCATTCATACAAATCGTTTCCCAAGTAAATAAACACCTTTTGGAGAAAAACTGTGGCAGCTGATGTTTTAAAAATGATTCAGGATCATGAAGTCAAGTTCGTTGATCTGCGCTTCACCGACACCAACGGCAAAGAACATCATGTCACGGTCCCCGCACATACCTTCGATACCGATAAATTTGAAGATGGCCACGCATTCGACGGATCCTCGATTGCCGGCTGGAAAAACATTCACGCGTCCGACATGCTGCTCATGCCCGACCCGGAAACCGCCGCACTGGATCCTTTCATGGAAGAAACCACACTGCTGCTGACCTGCGATGTCGTCGATCCTGCTGACGGGCAGGGATACAACCGTGATCCGCGCTCACTGGCCAAACGCGGTGAGACTTATCTGAAATCCACCGGTATCGGCGATATCGCCTACTTTGGCCCGGAGCTGGAATTTTTCATTTTTGATTCGGTCCGCTGGCATACCGACATGTCCGGATGTTTCGTCAAAATCGAATCGGAAGAAGCTGCCTGGAGCTCCAAAAAACGCTACGAAAAAAGCAATAACGGTTATCGGCCCGCAGTCAAAGGCGGATACATGCCGGTACCGCCGGTGGATTCCCTGCACGACATCCGCTCGGCTATGTGCATGGTGCTCGATGAACTGGGCATTCCCGTCGAAGTTCATCACCATGAAGTCGCCAATGCCGGGCAGTGCGAGATTGGTACCCGTTTCAGCAGCCTGGTAAAACGTGCCGACTGGAACCAGCTGATGAAATACGTCATCCACAATATCGCCGTTTCCTATGGCAAAACAGCGACATTCATGCCCAAACCGATCGTCGGTGACAATGGTTCCGGCATGCACGTCCATCAGTCGATCTGGAAAGAAGGCAAAAATCTGTTTGCCGGTAACGGCTATGCCGGTATGTCGGAAACCGCGCTGTATTACATCGGCGGCATTATCCGGCACGCCAAGGCACTGAATGCCTTTGCCAATCCCGGTACCAATTCGTATAAAAGACTGGTGGCCGGTTTCGAAGCGCCGGTCAACATCGCCTACTCCGCCAGCAACCGGTCAGCCGCTGTTCGCATCCCCTATGCCAGCAGCCCGAAGCAGCGCCGTATCGAAATCCGTTTCCCGGATCCCAGCGCCAACCCTTATCTCACCTTTACTGCTCTGCTGATGGCGGGACTGGATGGTATTCAAAACAAAATCCATCCTGGCGACCCCATGGATAAAAACCTTTATGACCTGCCCCCGGAAGAAGCTTCGATGGTGCCCAATACCTGTGCTTCACTGGAAGAAGCGCTGGCAAGCCTGGATAGCGATCGTGAATTCCTGACACGCGGCAACGTATTCTCCAACGACATGATCGATGCTTTTATCAAGCTCAAGTCGGAAGAAGCGACATTATTGCGTACCACGACACACCCTGTTGAATTTGCCCTGTATTACAGCCTGTAAAAAAACGATATTTATCTGCGTTTATTCATAAGTCACCACACCAGCAGCCAGGCTTAGAATCTGACACATCCCGGATCGGATTCCGTGCTCTTCACCACCGTGGAACACGGAATTCCGGTTTGAAATTATCCATTTTAGAATCGGGGGTGTTCTCCATGAAACGAACCTACTGCACCATCATGCTGACTGGAGCTCTGTCGTTCGGTCTCTCTACTGCCTGCACAGCTTCCGGTATCCATAAACTGGTGGATGAACGCGGGCGCGTCATTTTCACCAATGATCCTGCTAAAAATACTAGGCAAATACAGTCATCCAAATCAGTGTCGGTAGTCCCCTCGCGCCGAAACGGCACCAGCACCGAATCTATCACAGTCGCCATTACCGGCAGCAATTATCCCAGAGTCAGCAAGCTCCAGCAGGACCAGCGAGACAGCAAACGCAGGCAGATACTTGCCCAGGAGCTTGCCAACGAAACCAGACTGCTGGAAGATGCCCTGAAAACCATTGATCTGACGCAACAGAAAACGGATAACTACTTACCAGGCCGCCCGTACTTTACGTCAGATCATTTCGACATTCTGCAGCTGCGCAATCAGGCCGCAGCACACGAACGCAATATCGAAGCACTCAAAACGGAACTCAACAACCTTTAATGCATCCCGGATGCAGGCAATTCAGTTCTGCAGCCTGATCCAAACAATTAATTTCCCAGGCCCGGTACCTGGATTTCAGCTTCCTGCGCAAGATATACCCAGTCCACGATCTCCTGGCTGGGTGTATAACCAGGAACGAGTTGTTCCATCATCAGCCGGATTACGCTGACATCGTTCACATCGAGCACCACCTCCAGCGCACTCAGCTTGTCTTCCAGATCTGCCCAGGGAACGAACTCCTCACGTGCTTTCATGATTCGTGGATGTGAGGTCGGTTCCAGGTCATCACCGATCAGCAACTCTTCATAGAGTTTTTCTCCGGGACGTAAACCAGTAATCACGATTTCGATATCTCCTTCCGGATTCTGCTCATCCCTGATTTTCAGTCCGGAGAGCTCAACCATGCGGTGTGCCAGATCGATGATCTTGACCGACTGCCCCATGTCCAGCACGAACACACCTCCCCCTTTCGCCATGGCTCCCGCCTGAATGACCAGTTGAGCGGCTTCTGGAATAGTCATGAAATAGCGGGTAATTTCAGGGTGAGTCAGCGTAATCGGGCCACCTTCACGAATTTGCTGGCGAAAGCGCGGTACCACCGAACCTGAAGAACCCAGTACATTGCCAAAACGCACCATGGAGAACCGGGTGGCGGAACCCCTGTCCGCAAGCGCCTGCAGCACCATTTCAGCCAAACGCTTGCTCGCACCCATGATATTGGTAGGCCGCACCGCCTTGTCCGTGCTGATCAGTACGAAATCCGCCACACCATTCTCCTCAGCCGCCTGTGCGAGGCAAAGCGTACCCAGTGCGTTATTCTTGATGCCTTCCGCCGGATTGTGCTCCACCAGCGGTACATGTTTATAGGCCGCTGCGTGATAAACGGTATCAGGATGCCAGGTAGACATGATCTCGCACATTCGATCTTCATCCTGCACCGAAGCCAGAAGAGGTACCAGCACAACCTCACGGCCGGCAAGCTTTTCCTCCAGCTCCTGGTGAATCAGATAAAGTGCGAATTCATTCTGCTCGATCAGCAACAGCCTGGCGGGTCCGACAGCAAGAATCTGGCGACACAACTCGCTGCCGATCGATCCGCCCGCTCCTGTTACCAGTACCACCTTGTCCAGGATATTCTTCGCCAGCAGGATATGGTTGGGCATTACCGGCTCGCGGCCAAGCAAATCATCGATATCCAGCTCGCGCAGATCTGCAATACTGACCCTGCCCTGAATCAGATCCGCCATGCTGGGCAGGGTGCGCACCGAGACACGTGCACTGCGGATCTGGCTCAGGATTTCATTACGACGACGGCGCGAGATGCCAGGCATCGCCAGCAGTACATCGCTGATGTTCAGCGTCAGAACCAGCCCGGTCAGATCACCTGGATTATAGATAGGCAAACCGTTGAGCACATGTCCGTGCAAACGATCGTCATCATCCAGAAATCCCACTACCTGTATTTCCGGGCTGTTGGTCATAACCGAGGCCAGCTGACGACCCGTCCGGCCAACACCATAAATAAGGGCTTTGGGCCGGGAGGCGCGCTTCAGGATATTCTGGTATTGATCTCCCAGCCACACACGAGCCATTGCGCGCGATGCACCTACAAACAGCAGAAGCAGAATCGGCTGGATGATACCGACTGTTCGCGGGACACCCGGCAGCCCGATCACCGTAAACATGGATGCATAAGCCAGTCCGTAAATACCGATTGCACGTGCCACGGCCAGCAACGCCGGCCAGCCGCTGTACCGGAAGATGGCGCGGTAAAGACCGGTTACGATAAAAATGGGCAGCGCCAGTACGACTGAAGCGGCCGCAGCCCGGACAGCACCTGTCGCCCAGTAGCCCTGTCCGGAAAAACTGATGAATTCACCCAGGCGCAGGTAATAAGCCAGCCATACCGTCAGAATACATAAACTGAGGTCAACTGAAAGCACAACCATACGTTTTGCCGTACGGGGCAATGCCAGGACCGGAGATGCAAGCTGTGCAAGGTATTTTTCCAGCATGATGTTCACTACCCGGATTTTTTTCTTACGCGATCACCTGTACCACGCCCCAGTGCCGTCAGCAGGATGTATCTGAAACAGGATGTCAGCGATAATGTTTTGATCATCTGTGCATCGATTTCCGCCAGTAAAACGGGGGTAGACATATCGATCCCCTGAATCTGCGCCAACCCCGTAATACCAGGGCGTACATCGAACACACCCCGAAGCTGCCGTTCCCTGATCAACTCATGCTGATTTGGCAGGCACGGGCGGGGGCCCACCAGACTCATCTCCCCCTTGAGAACATTCCATAGCTGGGGCAATTCATCCAGCTTGGTTTTGCGCAGAAAATGGCCAAAAGGAGTCACTGCAGAGGCATCGGCCAGATGAGTGGCCACCGAAGCCGTCCCTGGCCGCATGGTACGGAATTTGACCAGAGTAAACGGTTGCTGCCGCCGACCCACTCGTATCTGCCGAAACAGCGGGGAGCCGGTATCAAACAACCCGATTACGTAAAGAACCACCATAAGCGGCAAAGTCACCAGAATGCCCGGAATTACCAGCACGACATCCAGTAAACGCAACATTACCTCTCGGTTCACGAAAAGCGGGCTTTCTCTTGTTTTGCCGCTCATCTGCCTCACACTACGACTTCGTTTCCGGTTTATGCTGACGATACCACTGCACAGTCAGCGCCAGACCAGCCTGCATGCCGTAAGGCGGCAGCCAGCCCAGTTCTTTCTGTACGGGCATGCTGTCAACCGAAAGCGAGCCCGTCAAACGGTCGATTGCAGATCGTTTTCCCAACAAATCCCCCACCCGTCTCATCCAGACTGCCGGTACAGGCAGCAGAAAACTTCCATGCCCCAGCACAGATCCAATCCGACGAATCAAGCCCGGGGTGGAAACATCCTCACCATCACTCACCATGAATGTTTTGCCGGCAGCATCAGGATGTGTCAGACAAAGCCGGATGATATCCACCAGATTCCCGAGGTAAATCAGACTGCGCCGATTGTGAATCGCTCCCAGAGGCAGCGGTATTCGTCGATCTACCATCTGCAATAACCGCAGGAAATTACCCCCTACGCCGGGCCCGTATACCAGTGGCGGACGCAGGATGACCACTTCCATCCCCGTTTCAGCAGATATCTGCCTAAGCGACTGCTCTGCCTCCCATTTGGAGATGGCATAAGCATCACTCGGCACAGCAGAATCATCAACCTGAAAGGGCTTATCGCACTCCTCGCCCAGCACTTTCACAGTGCTGACAAAAACAAATCGCCTGATACCTCTTGCCGCGCATTCCCGAGCCAGACGAACGGTACCCAGCGTGTTCACCCGGTGATATGAATCGGCTGCTTCTTTTTCCTTCTCTGCCAGCGGTACTTTGGCAGCCAGGTGAACGACACCATCGATACCTTCATCAAACACTCTATTCCAGCTCGTTTCCCCATCCACCTCACCAACTGAAATTTCCTCATACCTGGTGGATATACGCACTGCTCGAACGACCCGTAAACCAGCTCTCTCCAGAGCCGGACATAACGTCTGCCCGACAAAGCCATTTGCACCCGTAACCAGAATGTTCATTTCAACTACTCCACTTGTTATCCAGGTAGTGCGTTCGAAGAAAATGCTCGCAAAATCTCCGGTAATAGCGGACCATGCATAAATATGCCTATGTTCTCAAACCAGAAAATGCTTTTGCCGCAAAGTGGATGCACTTTGACTTAACCCAAGATAATCCCGATCGTTGTGCAGCAAAATCAGATCATGTTCAATAGCACACTGTGCGATCAGACAATCCAGAGTGGAACGCACAGTAATACCCTGTCGACGACAGAGGTGGAATAACATTGCTGCAGCCTCATAAGACTGGCGGACATTGGCAAAGTCATAGAAACGCTGTGTAGAAAAATAATGTTGCAAACGTTCAAAAGCCTGCATATCACGCGCGCCCTGAAGAATCTCCAGATAAATTACATTTGATAAACCGGTAGCCAGCGGGTCATCCAACAAATGATCAAAAAAATCTACATGAGCTCCAGGCCGACCCCTGAGAAAATCAATCCATACCGAGGTATCTACCAGATACATCAATCCTCCATATTTCTTTCACGAATACCCTTATAGTCGTAGTTTTCATCGATCAGATCCGCTCCGCGCAAACAACGCAGATTCAGGCGCTTGCGAGATGCCACAAACTCACGCAATGCCAGTTCGACCAGCTCCCGCTTAGTATGAAGGCCAGCCAGAGACATCGCTTCCTCGACCAATTGATCATCTATAACAATATTTGTGCGCATACTTATACATCTCCTAATGTGTATTCTTATACTCAACAAAGTGAAATACAACAGTAATATCTGTTAATCAGCGATCATCACGGCCACAGTTCCGAGAAATATGGAATCTAAAATATTCGAGGCAAACGCCCCCAATGTTTCCAGAAATAACGGATCAGACTCAAAGCGTGCCACTTCATGTAGCGCAGATTCCGGCGGCTCGATCGCCGTGCATCATGAATAACGCTGGCCTTCGGGCACGCCAATACTGACCGCCCCGATTTCCACAGGCGTGCACAAATATCGACATCCTCGTAATACAGAAAGAAGCCTTCATCAAAGCCCCCGACTGCACGAAAATCCTCAGTACGAAACAACATGAACATACCCGCCACCCAGTCTGCTGCAAATGCCTCATCACCGGCAGCAAAGAGATACCGGCCATCTCCATGCCCGAACAGTTTTGCTGCCAGAGATGTCAATACAGGAAAACAACGCACGCTGTCCTCAATCATACCGCTTGGCGTAACCACCATCGGTGCGATCACACCTGCAGAATCATATGCTCCCTCCTCGATCAGGATCGGAAAAGGATTATTAATCAAACGAATATCAGGATTCATCACACAGAACCATTCCCCTTCTGCCTGCCGAAAGACCGCATTGTGGTTTGCGCCAAATCCTCTAGGTGCAGTATTTCTCAATATCCTGACCGGATAAGGGTAGTCACTGGGCTTTAATGAAATATCTTCAGGAATATTGAGGGTAACCAGAACCTCGGTAACCATGGACATATCCAATCTGACCAAATCCGCGAGCAATTGCTCGACCAGGGTCGACTGGCCATGACTGACGATAGAAACAGTGATCATGTAACAACATTCTCAAAGATACTCAATATCGCAACTTACCTCACTAACCAGTTTTCTACCTGCAATTCCCCAACCCGGGAAAATTTATCCAGATTGGCAGTAATCAGCACACATTGACTTGCCATAGCCTGGGCAGCAATCAGCATATCGTTAGGCCCGATGACCTGTCCAGATTGCTCAAGCACCCAGCGCAATTGCGCATAAGCGCGGTCCACTGGCGTATCAAGCGGCAACACCTCGATTGCCGCCAGAATGGCTTCCACCTGCCTGGTCAGCCTTAAGGAATTTTTCCTGGCAGCTCCAAACCTCAATTCTGCGGCAACGATAATCGACGTACATACCGCCGCTTCACCAACTTCCTCAATTCGTCGGGCTATAACTCCTTGTGGATAGCGAACCAGATCAGAAAGAATATTCGTATCCAGTAAATAACGCGGTGAGATCATAAATCAATGTCATCCAACGGTGCCAATCTGGTATCAATATCAGAAAAATTTTCCTCAAGTGGTGCCAACTCTGCCAACACTACCAGCAAGCCTTTTGGGGGTACCGGTTCAATAATCAAACGATTACCTTCCCGGCGCATGATTACCTCCTGCGCATTCAGCTCGAATTCGCGAGGAATACGCACAGCCTGATTCTTGCCGTTACGAAACAATCTGACATAACGTTCAGATAACATGGTATTACTCCTATTCCTAAACATAGGTCAAGCATATGTTTCTTCTAACAGATCGTCAATGTATCGACTCGCTTAGCCTGCAAATTTCACGATAATCCTTGATTCTGGTTTTTCGTGATTTTTGACTCACTATGCTGGATTTAATTCTAACGGGTAGCGGAACGTGGCGATCCAGTAGTAACGTTAGCAGATATGCAGAATCACCATTTCTGTCATCGTTATAACAGCACTGCTAAAGGCGCTTGAATAACGCCGCCAGCCGGCTCCACAGTGAAGCATTTCGGAAGCGGGAAAATTCGTCATAGATGAACCTATTTTCCGCTGTCAGTTTCTCCGCAAGCCTGACAACGCCTCGATATTGCGTGTATTCCACTGCTGATGTCTCCCGGACAGCATCAGACCAAAACGACTGAATTTGGCAACAAATCCACCATCTACCCCGATCAGGTTGGTAGCATGCTGGCGATAGCGCAAACCGGGAGCAATAAAGCGCCGGGATTTTGCGGGAAATACCACCTATCAAATCATCAATGGCAAAGTGGAAAAATTATTGCAATTGCCCCTTTTGACTACCTCTGTCTTTGCAGGCAAAGCAATCCAGTCATTCCATTTCCACCCGATTTGATGACAAAATGCACACATATGTAACGGAGGACTGCTGGATGACATCATCCATCCAAATACTACGGATTACCCAAATCAACGAATATTTGTGATCCAGATTCATGATTATGTCTATCTGGTGCCTTACGTGGAAAACCAGGATGAGATTTTTCTTAAGACGATTATCCCCAGCAGAAAATTCACCAGGATATACCTCGGAGGTGAAATATGAACAAAGGAAAACTATCACAGGAAGAGAAAACGCTGCTTGATGCTGTGGAGTCCGGCGAGTACGAATCGACGCTAACCAAATCACGCAAGAAAGAACTTGAGGCTGCGGCCAACCTTACCTTCAAGAAGGATAAGAGAATAAATATTCGCATATCGAACAGGGATCTTGTCGCTATTCAGTCCAGAGCAATTGAAGAAGGCATCCCATATCAAACGCTTGTCTCCAGTATTATTCATAAATACATATCTGGCTCACTGCAAGATCTCACAGCGCGCAAATCGGGCAAGCCCGGCTGAGGTACAAACCGCATCTCCTGTGGAACTGGATTGCCTCAATTTTCACGGTCTTCGTGAATCGCAACGTGACATGGCGATCCAGTCCCTGTACCGCCTGTCTCTCTGGATTGCTGCACTTCGTACTCCAAAGACACAGCAGATCCAACCTCCGCAGTCTTTGCGAACCCTGCAAGGGTGAAGCAATCCAGAGACAACACTAGCAGATATGCAAAGCTGCCGATTTTTGTCATCGTTATAACAGCACTGTTAAAGGCGCTTGAATAACGCCGCCAGCCGGTTCCACAGTAAAGCATTGCGGAAGTGGGAAAATTCGTCATAGATGAGCCAACTCTCCGGGGTTAGTTTTTCACGCAAATCTGACAATACTATCTTTTCGGTTGAAAGATCATTTTTGATTTGACATGAAATCTATTGCTATCTAATATCAACTCATGAAAACCAGCTTTAAGCGCCCATTCGCCCAGTATGTCAAGAAAGCTACCAAACCGCTGCGGCTAGCGATCGAAGATGAGGTGGAAATGATATGTGAAACACCAGAAATTGGCGAGCTCAAGGCCGGGGATCTGGCTGATGTTCGGGTTTACAAGTTCCGGTTCAATCAGCAAGAGTATCTAATAGCTTACCGATCGCCTACCAGAAACACACCTGTTGAATTTATGATCATCGACTTCTATCAAATCGGTACGCACGAAAACTTTTACGACAAACTGAAACAGTACTTGCGACACGATAAAAATCCGAGAGAAATATGATGAGCCATACCTTAACTGCCGAAGAGTTATACGCTGAAATAAAGAGAATGCCGATAGCTGAACGGATTCGATTCTTTTCCCTGCTGGCGGACAGCGCCTTCCGTGAGGATGATTTCACCCATGAGCAGATATTTGGTGAAACATATCAGGAACCGTTCTCGGCCCCGGAAGCAGCAGAATATCTGGAGATATCGTTGCCCACGCTGCGCCGCTATGTGCAGTCAGGCAAATTGGTGCCCAGCTGTATCGTAGGCCGCAACCAGATGTTCTCTGCCCAAACCTTGCGTACCTTCAAGAGAAACCGTGGCAACTGAGAGATGAATCACGATCACGGTTATAAACTGCTGTTTTCCCACGCTGAAATGGTGGCAGACCTGTTGCGTGGCTTTGTGAAAGAAGGCTGGGTTAATGAACTTGATTTCTCTACACTGGAAAAGATTAACGGCAGCTATATTAGCGATGATTTGAGAGAGCGCCAGGACGACATCATCTGGCGTTTGCGCCGCAAGCAAGGCAAGCAAGACGAATGGCTGTACGTTTACCTGCTGCTGGAATTCCAATCTACTGTGGACTGGTTCATGGCGGTGCGGATCATGACTTACATCGGCCTGCTGTATCAGGATCTCATCCGTAGTGAATCCATTAAAACGGGGGAACAGCTGCCACCGGTACTGCCGATGGTTTTGTACAACGGAGATCATCGCTGGCAAGCGCCAGTGAATATGGGTGAGCTGATCTTGCCTGCACCTGGTGGGTTGGATCGTTATCGACCACAACTCAACTACCTGCTGCTGGACGAAGGCCGCTACCATGAACACGAACTGGTAGCATTGCGTAATCTGACAGCCGCGTTATTCCGACTGGAGAACAGTCGCACCCCGGAAGATGTCCAACAAGTATTGCAGGCATTAATCACTTGGTTGCATACCCCGGAACAAGACAGCCTGCGACGTGCATTTACTGTCTGGCTAAAACGGGTATTCTTACCAGGCAGAATGCCCAAAACCAGCTTCGATGAAATTCATGATTTACAGGAGGTATACAGCATGCTTTCAGAACGTGTCAAAGATTGGACCAAAGACTGGAAACAACAGGGAATTGAGGAAGGCAAACAAATCGGTATCCAGGAAGGCAAGCGGATAGGTATCCAGGAAGGCAAACAGATAGGTATCCGTGAAGGACGACAGGAAGGACGACAGGAAGGACGACAGGAAGGACGATTGGAAGGACGATTGGAGGGTGAGGTAGAATTTTTTTTGAGGCTGCTGGAGCGAAAATTTGGTCCAGCAGATGAAATTACCCAGACTCGTATCAAATCTACGGATTCACAGACTTTGTTGCGCTGGGGTGAGCGGATTCTGGTAGCACAAACTATCGAAGAAGTATTCGAAGAGTAATGATTTCTGCATTTACGCACCCTTTCATCCCGCCATTGTGGTTGCAGGGGTGCAAAGTTGCCGGTTTCAGTCATCGTTACAACACACTGCTAAAAACATTTGAATAACGCCGCCAGCCACAGAGTGACATTTCCTGCAAAAATCTGTCGATAAAGCCCTGTACGATACAAGCTCCCCACTCTTTTACACAAAACACGCTTATTCCAGGCAAGCATAAAAGCGTAGGGTGACGGGATAAATCAGTGTTTCTCCAAGTTGGCGTTAATCTGTAATGTCGTTTGACGCTAATATCGTAACGCAATACTATGTACTCATGACGATCAGGACATTTCGATGCGCGGATCCTGAAACCTTATTCAAGTCAAATACCACCGGCAAAGCCGGTGGCTTGGGTGGTGAGCGCCTCAAAGGCGCCCATGAAACCGTGAGCCGCCCTTGGCGGCTACCCTATATTTCCAGCTTCATCTGGTCGTAGCGCTCGTCCTC